>Ga0206129_10001469_pt1 | contig 31812 bp, 32 predicted proteins | sample Helgoland_Spring_8_FD_148616 | JGI IMG/M metagenome (GOLD analysis project Ga0206129, IMG submission 148616) | Pelagic subsurface seawater microbial communities from Kabeltonne, Helgoland, North Sea - Helgoland_Spring_Bloom_20160502_2 | ecosystem: Environmental > Aquatic > Marine > Epipelagic ...
TCCGCTACCTGAATCTCTCCCCGATCACACCCTGATCGTTGCGGGTATTGCAATACGCCGCGATCCCATCACATTCCCCCCGTCTCATCCCGAGCCGACCCCGCCCCTTTTCCAGAAATGTCCGACACCGTCACACACAAACCCGTTTCCCTGCAGCCCGCAATCAGCGGCCAGCTCTCACCTCCTGAGTGCACCGCCCTCTACCAGCGCTTCATCAAGGCCGAACAGGAGAGCATCCTCGCCTTTCACAACGAGGGCGGCAGCGGAATGGAAGTCTCCCGCGCCCGCTCGAAGTTCATCGATATCCTCCTCTCCGCGATCCTCGAGGCAACGGTCAACTCGCACAACATCGACAACTCACCCATCGCCCTGGTCGCCGTCGGCGGCTACGGCCGCGGAACCCTCAACCCCGGCTCCGACATCGACCTGCTTTTTCTCCTCCCGAACGCCTCAACCAAACTGCCGAAAGACGTCGAGAAACTCGTGCAGCAGATCCTCTACCCGCTCTGGGACGTCGGCTTCAAGGTCGGCCACTCCTGCCGCTCCATCGCCGAGTCCATCCAGGAAGCCCGCGCCGACCCGCAGAATTTCACCGCGCTGATGGACACCCGCCTGATCGCTGGCGACAAGGAACTCTATGACGAGCTCGTCGCAAAATTTGAGAAAAACTGCATCTCAAAGGGGCAGGACGCCTTCGTCGAGCTGCGTCGCTTGGATCTCCGCTCCCGCTACACGAAAAGCTCCCACACAGTATTCCTCCAAGAGCCGAATGTGAAGGAATCCTGCGGAGGGCTGCGAGACTACCAGAACATCCATTGGGTTGCCCGCGTGAAAACCGGATCGCAGAGCCTTAGGAAACTTGTCGAGGACAAGCTTATCACCGCCGCCACACTGCGCGAGATCGAGGAGGCATACGACTTCCTCATGCGCGTCCGCAACCAGCTCCACTACCATTCCGGAAAGTCCACCGACATCCTCACCCTCCAACTCCAGGGCGTGGTCGCCACCGCCTTCAGATACCCGCAGCGCAGCATGCTCCGTCGCACCGAGGCCTTCATGCGGGATTACTACCGCCACACCCGCCATCTCTACCGCCACACCAACTCCCTGATGGAAACCTTTGAGATCCAGAAGGAAATCGTCGCCGAAAGCGGCTTCGGTTCCTTTCTCACCTTCAGGAAAAAGAAGCGCGAGGAATTCGATGGTTTCATCGCAAAGGAAGGCCGTATCTACCCGGCCAACCTGGACATATTCAAGGGCGACGCACACCGCATGATGCGCCTCTTCCAGCACTGCCAGCGGCGCAACCTCCGGCTCTCCCCACAACTCCGCCGCCTGCTCGCCAGTCACTGGGGAGACATCGACCGCCCTTTCCGCTACCTCAAAGCAAACCGCGTGACCTTCCAGGCCATACTCGAGCGCAAGGGCGAGGTTGCCAAGACACTCCGCCAGATGCACCGCATCGGCTTCCTCGGCCGCTACCTGCCGGAGTTCGGAGCGCTCGACTGCCTCGTCCAGCACGAGTTCTTCCACCGCTACACCGCCGACGAGCACACCCTCCGCTGTATCGACGAGCTCGATAAACTCATCGAAAACACCGAGCCCTCGCTCGTGTTCTTCCGCCGTATCTTTCACCAGATCGTCGATCCCTACGCCCTCTACCTCGCCCTCATCCTCCACGACACAGGCCGCTCGGAAAATGTCCGCGAGCACATCGACGGCTCCGCCATGTTGGCCGTCAAGCTCTGCTCCCGCCTCCAGATCAAGGGGCCGCGCCGCGCGCTCATCATGTTCCTAGTGGACAATCACCTCACCTTCTGGCGCACCGCCACCACACGAAACCTGGAGGATCCGGAAGTCATCGCCGAGTTCGCCGCGATCATGAAGACCCCGGAGAATCTCGACGCCCTCCTGCTCTTCACCTACTGCGATACCAACGGCACCGCCCCCGGTGCATGGACCGGATGGAAATCCTCGCTCATGCTCCAGCTCCACGCCGCCACCCGCAGGTTTCTCGCTGAGGGCAGGGAAGGCTTCACCCGCAAGATGGACTCCGAGCGTGAGGAACTCCGCACGCAGGTTACCGCCATCATACGCGAGGACTACCGCGCCGAGATCCACGAGCATTTCGAGCGCACCCCGGACTCCGCATTCGCCTACCGCGAGGCGTCCGACATCGAGACGCAGATCCGCACCGTCCGGCATTTCCTCCTCGCCGAGGAGGAAGGGGAAACCCCCAACGCATACTGCGTCAGATGGATCAACCAGCCGGACAAGGGCTACTCCGAGCTCATCCTCGCCTCCCGCGACCGCCCGCTGCTGCTTGAGAAGCTCTGCTGTGCACTCGCCTCAGAGCGGATCAACATTCTTTCCGCAGATCTCTTCACCCGCACCGATGAAATCGTCCTCAACATCTTCCGCGTCTGCACCACGAACTTCGAGCCCATCTCCGACACCGGCACCCGCAAGCGCTTCACCGCCACCTTCACCGAAATCCTCGAGTCCGGGAAATACGAGCCCGCAGCCTACCTCAAGCTCAAGGCGAACTTCCTCAAACCCCGCACCGAGACCGGCGTCTCCGTCCCGATCCGCGCCCACGTCTCCAACGACCTCCACCCCACCTGCACCACCGTCGAGATCCAGGCGCTCGACCGCATTGGCCTCCTCCACGACCTTTTCCATACCGTCAACGAAGCCGGCCTCGAAACCACCCATGCCCGCATCTGCACCGAGAAAGGCGTCGCCATGGACACTCTCTACATCACCACCGCCGATCGCAAACAGATCGAGGATCCCGAGACCCTGAATATGCTCGAGGAAACCTTCGAAAAACTCGCCGCCCGCCCGGAAGCCTAAGGACAGGAGACAAGAGTTCCCTATGATCCTAAAGAGGAAAATGGAATCGACAGAAGGACGCGAAGTTCGCAAAGCCTGCATGAGTTAGGCGAATCAGACGCTTGGACTGGGTGAATGATAAAGACCATCTTTAGAGTGCCCAAGTGATTGAACCTCTGCGAACTTTGCGTCCTTCTGTAAAAAAATCATCTCGGTTTTCCGAGATAATTCAAGAACATGGGGTCGTCCGGACGCCCAGAACGTAGCCGAGTGGTGCAGCGCAGCGTAACCCAACGGATGAAAGGACATCATCAGTAACTTTCACACTCCCAAACTCTTCAACACAAGCCCAGCTCAGCGTCCCTTTGCGTCCTCTGCGCCTTTGCGGTGAAAATTTCAATTACGCACACCGGAACCAGCCGGTGATGCTTGCCCGCGTTTTCACCGCAGGCAGCACCTCGTGCCAATGGTCCTCCGCCAGGAAGCACACCAGCGTCCCCATCCTCGGCTCGATAAGTTCAAAATCCCCTTCCCGCTCCCCTGCCGTCGTCCAAATCCGCAACTCCCCCCCGTCGCCCCGCTCCCAGCCGGGGTTCAGGTAAAGGATCACCGTCAGTATCCGATCCGTCGTCTCGCGGTGCCGATCCAGGTGCGGCTTGTAGAACCCCCCTTCCGGATACACCGCGAAGTGCCCTTCGAAATCCATCAGCCCCAGGAAAAGCCTCCGGTTCAGCGCCACCCGCAGTTCCTCCAACCTGTCGAGATAGCGCTGCTGGCACAGCGTGGTCTCCCCATCCCTGAGCCACATCACATGATCGCTCCGCACATCCTCGCGGATCACCAGCCGCTTGCCTTTCCCGACCCCCGCCCGGCGCAACTTCCCCTCCTTCCACGCAGCAAGGCTCTCCACCGAAAGCTCTTCCGCAACCGCCTTCTCAAGGAAACCCGGAAGCACACACCACCCCGATCGTTGGATACCATCGACCAATTCCCCGAAGGATGATGTAGGGTGCTCGTCCAGTGCCCGGAAACTGTGCCCCGCCCGACCCACTGGCGAGGAAAATTTCCATACCGCTCCTTCCTCGCATCCGTCCTACTTCTCAGCCAGCCACCCCAGGTCGAAGAGGAGCTTGGCCATCTCCCCAAGCGTGAGCTTGTCGTGCTCCCGCCTTTGCGACCGTAGTTTAAAAAACCGTGACCCTGCCCCTCTCCGATCTCCTCAACATCCTCCTCAGAGACACCCCGCATAAAGCAAATCCCTAGCAGTAACGATGACGAGACAGAGGCCGGAAATAACGTACTCCATCATGCTCAGGCAGAGAATCGGCATCTTATGGCCATGATCGCTGCGGTTCGCGCCGAATTGGAGGAAACTGAAGCAGGCAAGGCTACGGCCGTGCAGGGCGCGGTTGCGGAGTGCGGCAGATGAAATCTGCCAGCTACAGACGACAATCCCGAGGACATGCTCAGTTGTTCCTACGTCAATCGCTGCGAAGCCCTGAAGGCCAATCCGCCGAAAGGCGAATGGGACGGCATCCGGATCATGAAATCAAAGTGAGCCAAACGTGCCCTTGCGGCCGCAAATCGATGACTCGCGAGGAAAGCGAGCGATTTGAATATCCCCCCGAAGACCCATCCAATTCGGCTCGGCTTTTTTTGGCAGCCGGTCTAGTTGGTCTCGGCTTTCAATCGGCGTTCCAGTTCCGCGAGATTCTCTTCGATGGCATTTAGGTAAGGATTGGGTCCCCCTCCAGGAGAAAGGTAGCGATAGACCCCTTCCGCCTCCCCATCCAATAAAGGGAGGACAAACTTCCTCCAAAATCCGGCAGTCATTGCCAACAATTGATCGAGATTTTGATACGGGAGCTCCTGCTGCGGGACTTCCTCATGTTCGAATGCCTCGACAAACTCGAGATACAGTCTCGGCAGCTTCTCCAGATAGTCGGCGGCGCTCATCTGTGCGAGGTAGTCGGCGGTGACGAGAAGGAGTGCGATTTCGCGGGCTTCTTCTCGCTGAAAGGAAACATCACCGATCCTGCTGCGCGGGCCGGTGCACATGATCGTGGAACAAATATCCTGAATCTCGTATTTGGTAACTCCCAGCTCAGGCAAATACTTTCGGGCCAAGGCGCAACTGCGTTGCTCGTGGACGAACGTGTACTTGGCTCCCGTGCCGGCATCATCCCCAGTTTCCTTAAGGAAGCCCGTATCGTGAAGCAGGGCTGAAATAATCGCCAACTCCCAGTCACGAATCTTGAGGGCCGATATGCCGGAGGTCCTACTCCGACCCTCCAACAAGTGAGCCATGCACACAGTAACGTGGAGCGTGTGATCAAGATCATGATACCCCATGTCAATCGACTGATAGCCCGGGTAATCCCCGTTGAACATCTTCGCGACATCTGCAACCACTCGGTCAATCAGCCGAAAATCCTCCTCCCCTCCGGCCTCAGAAAAAAGCGTCTTTACCGCCTCGGCCACGGCGGTCGGATTTTTAATGTCGATTGCATGCTGCGATACCATACGACGGTCAATCTAGGAGAAAATCTTGTTCCCGCAAGCTAACACCTCAAATTCTTCACATATCTGCGATGAGGCAGACACCTCCCATCAGCCCGGCTGAATCAAGCCTCTTGTAAGCCCCAGCCCCATCACTACCAACTGGCTCACGGTGAAGGCGCTTAGCCAGAAGAAACCAGCATCGGTGAAGCTGTAGAAATACAGGCCGACTCCAAGCATGTTGGTACCGAACCACGACCACCTCGTGACGATGTTGCCGAAGACGGCCACCACCATCATGCCCGCATCTGCACCGAGAAAGGCGTCGCCATGGACACTCTCTACGTCACCACCACCGATCGCAAACAGATCGAGGATCCCGAGACCCTGAATATGCTCGAGGAAACCTTCGGAAAACTCGCTGCCCGCCCGGAAGCCTAAGGACAGGAGACAGGAGTTCCCTATGATCCTAAAGAGGAAAATGGAATCGACAGAAGGACGCGAAGTTCGCAAAGCCTGCATGAGTTAGGCGAATCAGACGCTTGGACTGGGTGAATGATAAAGACCATCTTTGGAGTGCCCAAGTGATTGAACCTTTGCGAACTTTGCGTCCTTCTGTAAAAAAAATCATCTCGGTTTTCCGAGATAATTCAAGAACATGGGATCGTCCGCGTCCCAGCCCCGACAGAGGCGATCAGAACGTAGCCGGTGGTGCAGCGCAGCGTAACCCAACGGGTGAAAGGACATCATCAGTAACTTTCACACTCCCAAACTCTTCAACACAACCCCAGCTCAGCGTCCCTTTGCGTCCTCTGCGCCTTTGCTCTGAAAATTTCAATTAAGCCACCCGCTGATGCTCGCCCGCGTCTTCTTAGCTGGCAGCACCTCGTGCCAATAATCCTCCACAAGGACGCACACCAGTGTTCCCATACGTGGCTCGATGAGTTCAAAACCTCCTTCCGGATACACCGCGCAATGCCCTTCGAAATCCATCAACCCCAGGAAAAGTCTGCGGTTCAGCGCCACCAGTATTCCGAAAGCGACCGCAAAGAAATGGGTAACGGCCAATTTTATGCCTTGGGATAACGGCAACCTCCCGATCTGACAACTGATTCACACGGCCACCCCTTATAGAATAAGTGGTGGCCCGACTCGGATTCGAACCAAGGACACGCGGATTTTCAATCCGCTGCTCTACCAACTGAGCTATCGGGCCTCACTACCAGCCCTTGCGGACGGGCGGCGAGTAAGTCTCCCAAGACCCGCTTTGACAACCCAAAAATCGCCCACACTGAAAATTATTCTCATGCCGCCAGCGGCTTTGGACTACGGCGGTTCCCATCCGCAGCTTTTATGAATGGCGTCGGTGAAACGAGACCATCCGCCCGTCCCTACCGAATGGGGTCGTCCGCGCGTAGCGCAAGGACACCCCAATCTTTCCAAGGAGGGGCTGCGATCCGCTGCCCAGCAAGCCGAGCACACAAGCCCAGCCATTCCCTCCATTCTTATCCGGCGCTCAGAGAGACGCCGCTCCTTGGGGCTGCGCTCCGCTATTCCCCCGGAATTCCGCTTGGAAAATGCAGCCCGGCCTTCCAAAACTCCCATTCTGCGCTACGTATGGCCAAGTGACCGAGAAACCTCACATCCCAACCCGCCGCCCGCGCCGCGCCACGCGGATGCTGGCGCTCACTCTAATTTCCGCCCTGCCGCTTGCCGCCGCGCCGTTCCGGCTGCTGGCAATCGGCGATTCACTGAGTGAGGAATACCGCTTCGAGGCGCCGTTCTCCGCGCCCGATTCGGATATCTTCGTGGCAAATACCATGAACTGGGTGGAGCTGATCAACACACTGCGCCCCGCAGAATTCACGATGGGAAACTACGAACCCTCGCTGGGTAACTACTTGGATTTCCGCAACGCCGGCTACGAGCTGAACTACGGCATCCCCGGCTACAAGGCGGAGACATGGGTGGAACTACTCTACGATCCGGGATTCTTATCCCTTGAATATCTCACCCGCCTCGAACTCACAGGCGACCTCGATTCCGTGGATGCGGTGATCATTTTCGTCGGCGGCAACGACCTCAGCCTGACCGACGGCGACGCGGAGAACGACGAGATTCGCGTTTCCATCGGGTCCATCCACGACTACGTCCGCGACAACGCACCGGCCAACCTGCCCATCATCGTCGCCACCGTACCAGACATCGGCGCCACCCCTGCGGAGAAACTTTCCGATCCCACAGCCGCTGCACTCGCCCGCGAAAGGGTCGCCACGCTGAACGCGAACATCATCGCCGACTTCGGCTCGCGGCCAGACACCCACATCGCCCGCATCGACCGGATCACAACCCGCATCTCCGACCAGGTGCCGTTCCAGATCAACGGCACCGACTTCGAATACGAGCCCGATCCGCAGAACCCGCCGCTGCACATCTTCTGCAAGGACGGCTTCCACCCCTCCACCGGCAACCAGGCGCTGATCGCCAACGAGATCCTCATGGCGATCAACTCCTTCGCCCCCACACCTATCTCCCTTTTCACCAATCGCGAGATCCTCGCCGACATCCTCGACCAGAACCCAGATCAACCGCTGCTCGATTACCTCAACGGCGCGGGCGACGACGGCGACACCCTCCCGCCCTTGCTGGAGTTCCTACTCGGCAAGAACCCGGCGACCGCCGACGAGCCGTTCGCCTTCACCCCCGACGGCACGGCGAGCTACCGGCCCTCACTGGACGCCCTCCGTTTCGCGGATCTCAATCTGCTCCAATCCGAAACCCTAACCAATGACTGGATACCCGTCCCGCCGGGCAATCTCCAGACCCTCCCCAACGGCACGGTGAAAATTATTCCCAGCGCACAGAAACTCTTCTACAAGTTCGAGGCCATCCCGAAACCCTGAGCCAATTTCTTCCTTAGAGTTTAATTTTGAAATTTGAGATTTTTCCCAGCATGCACCCCGAACTCCAGCAACTCCTCAAACAGCGCCTCGATGTCATCGCCGATCACGCCTTCCGCGACCGCGACCCCGAAGCCCATCTTACCGCGTTAAAAGATGTTTCCGAAAAAATCGCCGCATACTCACAGGCGCACCACGCCGAGTTCGACGGAAAGCTGAGCCATTACCTGACGAATTTCTCCTACCAGAAAGCCCTCGACCACCTTTCCGGCTGAAATCGCATCCCCGCTGAACCCATGAAAACCCTTTTCCTCTCCCTGCTACTGCTCAGCCCGCTCGCGGCCAAACCGAACATCATCTACATCATCGCCGACGACCTCGGCTACGCGGATCTCTCCTGCTACGGGCAGAAAAACTTCTCCACGCCGCACCTCGACAAGCTCGCGGCTAGCGGCATCCGTTTCACCCGCCACTACTCCGGCGCGACGGTCTGCGCCCCCTCCCGCTGCTCCCTGATGACAGGCAAGGACGGCGGCCACGCGGCGATCCGTGGCAACGGCCCTTTCGCGCTCCCCGAAGAGGAAATCTCCGTTGCCGAAATCGCGGTGAAAGCGGGCTACAACACGGCGATGATAGGCAAGTCCTGCGTGACCGGGAACACCCAGACACCGGAGACAGTCCTCTCCAGCGGCTTCAGCTACTTCTACGGCACCACCAATCATAGGGACGGCCATTTCCGCTACCCGAAGTTCATCTACCGCAACACCGAGAAAATCGAGTTCCCGGGAAACAAGCTCCACCAAGGCACCGATTACGATGTAAACCTCTACACCAAGGAAGCCCTCGACTACATCGCGAAGCAGGATACCAAAAAACCTTTCCTCATGGTCCTGTCCTATCCCATCCCCCATGCCTCAGTGCTCGCGCCAGAGGCCGCTCTGGAGAAAGCACGCCCCCAGGTAAAGGACGAGGTCGGCCTGGAAAAATCCGACCACTACACCGCCACCCCGGAGGTAAAGGCAAACTACATCGGCATGATGTCGCTGCTGGATGACGCGGTCGGAAACATCGTCGCGCAACTCGGGGAACAGGGGCTACTGGAGGACACACTCATCATTTTCACCAGCGACAACGGCCCGCACTTCGAGGGCGGTTACAAACCGGAACTGCTCGATTCCAACGGCCCCCTGCGCGGCGGCAAACGCGATCTCTACGAGGGCGGCATCCGCGTCCCCTGCATCGCCTCATGGCCTTCCGCCATCCAGCCCGGCACCACCACCGACCATCCCTCCGCCTTCTGGGATTTCCTGCCGACCGTCTGCGAGCTGACCGGCCAGCCGATCCCGGAGAACATCCAGGGCATCTCCTTCGCCGCCTCCCTCACTGGCAAGGGCGAACAGAGAACCCATCCTTACCTCTACTGGGAGTTCCATGAAAAGGGGATCCGCCGCGCCATCCAGGTGGGCGATTGGAAATTGGTGCAATACAACCTTTCGAATCCCGCCAAGACCACCGCCGAACTCTACGACCTCGGCAAGGACACCGGGGAAGCCAATGACCTTTCCAAAAAACATCCGGAAAAGCTCGTGGAACTTCTCAAGCTCATCGCCACCGTCCGCCAGCCCGTCGCCGACTTCCCTGTCCCCTCGCTCGACAAATAGCAACCTCTCTCCCCTCGATCCGCCGCGGCGGATTCAAGTTTCGTGATCCAGCATCTCCGCCTTCAAAACTTCCGTTGCTTCGGAGCGCTCGCGATGGAGGCACCGCCGGAGGGCGTGGTCCTCATTGGCGACAACGCCCAGGGGAAAACCTCGCTGCTTGAGGCCGTCTGCACACTCGTCCGCCTGCACTCGCCGCGCAGCAACCGCTTCAACACCCTTACCAAATTCTCCACCCCCGGCTTCGGCATCGCCGGCGACCCCTGGGGACAGGAGCGCAAAATCCGCCAAGCCTCGAAAGGACTACAGCTAGAGGTGGAGGGCGAAACCCGGAAATCCCGCACCGAATACCTCGCCGACGGCGGACTGGTCGTCTGGATGGGTAACGAAGACCTCGCCCTTATCCGCGGCCCCGGCGAGGCGCGGCGGCATTTTCTCGACTTCCTCGGCGCCCAACTCGATCCGAAATACCGCACCGCCTACACCCGCTACCGCCGCGTCCTCAAAGCCAAGAACCTGCTGCTCAAGGAACCGAAGCTGCGAATGCCGGAACTCAACGCCTACGAGGAGATCCTCATCGCGCACGGCACCTTCCTCACCGAAAGCCGCCGCCAGCTCGTCGAGGACATCTCCCCGTTCGTCGCTGCCGCCCAGCTAGAAATATCCGGAAAAAATGAGGATCTGAGCCTTTCCTACCTCCCCGCCTCCGGCCCCTCGATGCGGGACTCAATCCTCCAGGCACGTCAGCGCGAGACGGCGACGCGCCAGGCAGTGATCGGCCCGCACCGGGACGAAATCTCGATCCGCCTCCACGGTATGCCCGCCTCGGATTTCGCCAGCGAGGGGCAGCAGCGCACCATCGCCCTCGCCCTCAAACTCGCCCAGGGAGACCTCCTCCACAAACGCTGCGCGAAACCCCCCATCTACCTGCTCGACGACATCTTCGGCGAACTCGACCCCGCCCGCCGCAACGCCCTCCTCCGCCACCTCCCGCCGCACGCCCAGAAATTTATCACCACCACCCACCTCGGTTGGCTCAAGGATACCGAGGCGATCCCGGGCCTGCCCGTAATCGAGGTTCACGACGGCGGCCTGCGGCCCGCGTGAACCGGGTTGGGAAATTTTCCTGAATATCCTGAAGGATGATTCGTCGAACCACAGAGCCGAATTTCCAACTTTCCTTTTCCCTCCGCGCCCATATCTTGTTACCCAATGAAATTGATCGTTTCCTTCCTTGCCTGCATCCTCCTAGTAGTTCAGGCGGCAGCTGAGATCGGGCGCGAACGTAAATCACTGCTGAACTCCGATCCGGAGGTGATCTACCTAGAGGAGATCGTCGATCCTCCGATCAAGCTCAAGGTCATCAAACAGGCACCCGTATTCTCGGACAAGTCCGGCAATATCCGCCTCGGATTTCTGAAGGCGAACCAGACTGTCACCCTGGAGGGAATGACAGCAAAAGTCTACCGCGTACGCGGCAAGGGAACCCGCAACGGCATCGTCGGATGGGTGGCTCCCTGGGCGTTTTCCCATCCGCAGGAAGATTTCGTCGCCAAGCTGAAGCAGCTCTACGAGCGCCAAATGGCGGTCAACGAGATCATCGCGAATGAAGGGATCGCCATCGGCATGACACCCGAGGAGGTCGGCAAATCACGGGGGCAAGCGACCAAGACCTCGATCCGTCGCACCGCCGATGGGGAGCAAGGCTCCTGGGAATATATCGATTACGATGAGGTGAAAAACTACATCACCCGCATCGATCCGGCCACCGGCCAAACGTATCGCCAACTCGCCAGCATCACCCGTGAGGAGACGGGAAAGACCGTGGTGGAGTTCAAGGACGGGCTTGTCACCGCCCTTGAGGAAAACGAGAATCGGGGCCCCGGCAACGTGCGCATCATCGTGCCACCGCTTTTGTTCCGCTGAAGAGGCGGCTACTACCGCGCGCCTTTCTCGTAGATCTCGTTCGCCTGCTTCAGGGTCACGTCATATAGAACCCCTTCCAGGGGCACATCCATGACAACTCGCCCGTTCGCGCCGTTGCCCGGATACATTTCCTGAAGCTTCGGAGCCCTCGCAAAGGCATCCCTCGGCAGAGTGACTGTGAATAAGCCCTCATACCGGTAGGTTCGAGCCAAGCGCTCCGCAGCCTTATCCTCCAGCCTGCGGTTCTCGATACTTAGACCCAGGCGATCGAACAGAGATTCGTTCCTGGATTTCGCGAATCCAACGCCTTTGCTCTGTCCAGAGCTCTTGGCCGCGCGCTTCAGGGTGATATCAAGCTCGTCGTCGTTGAGTATCGCGTCATCCTCGCCGTCCCCGACATTCTGGAAACCGATGGACTCCTCTGCGGTGGGCAACCTGACGGTCATATCCCCCTGCATGGTGAATAGATCACCCGCCCTTACCTTCACATCCGTAACTTCCATCCTGCCGGCGCGCGTCTTTATACGGAACGAGCCTTCACGGAAATCCAGGCGCCGATAGTTGCTGAATGCATCCACCACACTCAGCGCCCGCAACAGGTGCACCCTGTCGCGCAGAACAACCAGGTCGTCCCCGGCAAGGACAACATCGCCCTCGAAACCGACTCCACCCACCGAATTCGTCGAACCGGAAACCTTGAATTCACCGGAAATCGTCCCCTCCACAAAATTCCTCACGCCCAGGGGCACGATAGACGAAATATCGATTTTTCGAAGATCCATCGTGCCGGAGACCTCAGGCCTCTCGCCCGCCTTGACCTTCATATTCAGCAGGGTCACATATCCTTGATCTTTCTTGAAAACCGCCTTTTCGAAGACAATCCCCTCCCTGCCGAAAACCACATCCAGTTCCACGATTTCCAGCCGCTTCAGCCAGTTCTGGGTGAACGTCCCGCCCCGGAACCGTAGCCTCCAACCGTCGGGAATTCTCCTCGCCCGCATCTTGCTTCCGAGGATGGATCCCCGGGTACGCTCGGAGTAGCCCCAGCGCAGCGAGGTATCGTTCACAACGATCGTGCTCAGCTTCATTTTTCCGGATTTCTGGAATAACACATCGGCCATCGACTCCGCAGCCTTGGAGGAATCGGCACCCGCCCTCAGCCCCAGATCCAGCCTTGAGATCGTGATAGCACCGGGATCCCAAGCTTTTTTGAACGTATCGAACAGACGCATCTTGCACTTCAGACTGCTCGCCTCCATCACCGTGAAGAAGGTGTCCTCTCCGCCGGACATCGCCAGCCGTCCGATATAGAACTCTCCCTGCTCCCGGACGAGGCCCTTGAGCTCGATTTCCTCAGCCTTCAGGCTCTCCTTGAGAGCTGTGCTGACCTCCTCCGAATAGGAACCGCTGTTCGACTGGTTGATAAGGAAAATCCAGCCCGCAGCCGCCGCAATCAGTAGAAAAACCATCAATCGGGTGGCCAGGCGGAACATATGGAAGGCAACGGCGCCCTTCGCACCACCTCCGGAAAACGAATATCTCAGCTGAAACCAGAAGCCCTGACTTGAAACCCATTGGCTCAGGCGTTCATGGAAGTTTTGCAATTGCTCTGATTCAGGCTGTCCGTTCATGCTTCGAGCACATAAAACCTCGCTGTCCTCGCGCTTACGAGAACAAACTTCCCACAACACCAACCCCGCGACCACCCCCTTGGAAACCTCCGACTACAAGGTCCAGCTCGAAATCTTCGAAGGACCGCTCGATCTGCTCCTCTATCTCATCAAGAAGGACGAGCTGGATATCCACTCGATCTCGATCGAGCGGATCACGAAGCAATACCTCGACTACATCAACACCTTCAAACTGCTCAATATCGACCTCGCTTCGGAGTTCATCGTGATGGCAGCGAACCTGATGTATCTCAAATCCCGAACCCTCCTACCCCGCACCGAGCAGCCCCCGGAGGAGGATGCGGAGGACGACGATCCACGCTGGGAGCTGATCCGCCAGCTTATCGAATACAAGAAATTCAAGGACGCCGCCGGGTTTCTTTCCATCCGCGAACTCGAGCAGCAGGGCCGCTTCGCCCACCAACCCGACCCCAGTAACAAGCCAGTCGAGGAGCCGCCAACCCTCGCGGAGGTCTCGATCTTCGACCTGATCCGCGCCTTCCAGAACGTTCTCAAGCGCTTCGAGGAGTCCCACGACCTCGGCGATATTGTCGATGACCGCTTCACCGTCTCCGACAAGATTGAGTTCCTGCTCGGCCACTTCCGACCGGGCCAGGCACTGACCTTCGACGCCCTTTTCCAGACCGCCACCACAAAATCTGAGGTCATCGTCACCTTCCTCGCGATGCTCGAACTGATGAAGCTCAACCATTTCGTCGTCCGCCAGGACCACCTGCTCTCCGCGATCACCGTCGAGCGCCGGACTGCCGTCGAGATGGGGCACGAGGACGCCGACGACGATGTCTAAACTTTCCCGATCGATTCCTCGAAAAAACGGAAAAACCAACGACACCATGAAAAAAATCATCACTGCAGGGCTCTTCACCCTTGCCACACTCGCCCTGTCCCATGCAGAACCAGCTATGCCTGAAACACCAAAAGACGTAGCCGCCGCCCCCAAAGACGCCGTGACCACCGAGTCAGGCCTCGCATCGAAACTCCTCGAAAAGGGCAAAGGTGAGACCAAGCCGAAAGCCACCGACCTCGTCACCGTCCACTATTCCGGCTGGACCACGGACGGAAAACTCTTCGACTCCTCGGTGAAGCGCGGCCAACCGACCTCCTTCCCTCTCAACGGCGTCATCGCCGGCTGGACCGAAGGGCTCCAACTCATGGTCGAGGGCGAAAAACGCCGCTTCTGGATCCCCGCGAAAATGGCTTACGGCGAAAGCCCTCCTGCAGGCTATCCCGCAGGAACCTTGGTTTTCGACATCGAACTCATCAAGATCGGTAAGTGACCCGCCCTCAGGAATCTTTTCGGAAAGCATGGCTGCGCGGAATCCGTTTCGCGCAGATTTCCCTGCTTTCCCAACTGCTGCTTTGCTGTGCAGAACCGGAGGAAAAGCCGGTTCCGCCGCTGGATCCGTCCAAGGTATCCGAAGCAGATAGCTCGGAGGATGAAGCCGCGATCCCCAGCCAGCCGGGAACCATCACCCACATACCGCTGGGCGACCTCTATCAGCTGGTCCAGAACAACGCCGCACTCATCTATGACATCCGGCCCACCTCCAACTACAAGAGGGGTCACGTTCCGGGTGCAAACAGCTGGCCGAAATCCAACTACGAGGACGGCCTGGACCAGAACGAACCCCGCATCCGCGCAGCCAACTCGGCAAACACACCGGTGGTGGTGTATTGCACGGATCTAGCTTGCCCCGATGCGGCCAGCATGGCCGCCGCCCTCGCCGCCCGCGGTCACAGTATTTCGATCCTCCATGGCGGCTACGAAGCCTGGAAAATCGCAAACGACTAACTCACACTTCCGAACACATTATGAAAAATTTCCCCAACGTCTCCGTCGACGCCGTCGCCAATATCTATTTTGACGGCCGTGTCGTGTCCCACTCGGTCAAATTCCCCGACGGAACAAAAAAGACTCTCGGAATCATTTTCCCGGGAACCTACAGGTTTGCCTCCGAGGCACCGGAACTCATGGAGATCACCGACGGCTCCTGCGAGGTCAGCGTCGACGACTCCGGAACGACTCGCTTCGTGCCCACGGACGAATCTTTCGAAGTCCCCGCCAACAGCGGATTCTCGATCACGGTCAACTCCGGTGTCTGCCAATACATCTGCTCTTACCTAACCCCCTGAAACGGGAACGCCTCCAATGACAGGTCTCCGCCCCATGCTCGCCTGCACCATCGGCAGCCTGTTAGCATCCTGCAATTTCGTCACATTGCCGCCCGCCCCGGAGCCCTCCTCGGAGATGGTACGGAGAAACACCGTCTCCACTTACACCCCGCAGCGCCCCCCGGAAGTCCAGGTCTGGCTGATTGCCGACAAACTCCACAGCGGCATGGTCTTCCCTTACGACTGGCTGACCGAATCCGGCTTCATCCCGCCGGAAGATTTCCCCGACTGCAAATTCGTCACCTTCTCATGGGGCGACCGCATGGCCTATGTCAACAAGCGCTGGCTCACCGCTCCCGAGGTCGTCCAAGCCATCTTCCTGCCCTCCAGTTCCGTGATGGAATGCATCCCGATCAACTGGAACGTCACCGAGGTTTCGCCGAACCAACACATCTGGATGAAATCCATCCCCCGCGAGCGCGGCCCCCACATCGCCTCATTCCTGAACCACTGCACCATCCCCATGGAAAACGGAAAACCCATGGTCGCCGGGGAATCAAGCTGGGGCGGCGGCGTCCTCCTCGACTCCCCGCAAGCCTACTACTTCCCCCGCATCTGCAACGTCTGGACCGGCCAGGCGCTCGAAGCCTGCGGCGCGAAAATCAACCCCCTCATGTCCATCCACCGCGACCTCCTCGTCATCGAGGCCGAGCGCAACGGCTTCGCCGAAATCTGGGATGGATCAGGAAACAAAGCCGTTTTGCAGGATCACTGATATTCGGTTCGCAACATCCACCCTTCCGGAGCCGCCAAGTGCACAGGAGGAGGCTGACACCAGTCTGCCCGAACAGGGGAAAGCCGTCCTCCCCATTCACACAGATTCACCTTGTGACCACAACTGAGGGTTTCCTATGATGGCAGAGTGAAATCCCATTTATTCCTGAAGTCAGTCAGCCTCATAGGCCTAGCCCTCGCATCGTCCCCGACAAACAGCCTCGCCTGTTGCGCTGTAGCCGGCATCCGAAATCATGTGGTGAATGCCAACCAAACGGTGGTGATGATCTGGGACAAGAAGCAGCAGACTCAGCACTTCATTCGCAAAGCAGACTTCAAAACGGATGCCAACGACATCGGCTTTCTCGTGCCCTCTCCATCCCGCCCTCAACTGGAGGAATCCGGCAATGGGGCATTCTCTAAACTGGCAACGATCACGGCTCCGAAGGCGAGTAATGGCGGCGGCTTCCCGCTGGGGTGCGCGGCATCAGCACCGCCACAGGCCTTGGGATCCCGCGTGACGATCATCGAAGAAAAGCGCGTCGCCGGGTTTGATGCCACGGTCTTGACAGCCCGTTCAGGCGACGACCTTGTCAACTGGCTCAAGAACAATGGCTACGCCTACTCACCCGCTGTCTCCGAATGGGCCAAGCCTTACCTTGGCGGCAACTGGCACTTCACCGCTCTCAAGGTAGTGAAAGACCAAAGCGCGCGAACCAAGGACGAGGTGAAAGCCGCCTCACTTCGCATCAGCTTCAAAACAGATCGTCCGTTGTTTCCCTACCGCGAACCCAATTCCACAGCATCCAGCAACAATCTCGATGCGAAACACCGCCTGCTGCGAATTTACTTCATCGCCGAAGCACAATACCAAGGCAAGATTGATGGCAGAAAACCATGGAGTGGTAAAACCGTGTGGTCGGGCGACATCACCCAGCACCGCAAAGCCTTGCTGAACAAACTGAAGCTACCCGCAAGCACCGGACCTTCGAATTGGTGGCTCACCGAAATTGAAGACCAATGGCCGTATAAAAAAGCCGCTGGCGATGTGTATTTTTCTCCCGTTGCCAAACAGATCACCCTCGACAGAAACACCATGCACCATAATCAAATGGATGCATCAGCCCTTGTCATGCTGGCAGGCTTCATCTGGGTGGTGCGATTGAAAAAAAGCAGTTGATACAGCCGACCGCGCACAACTCTTCACTCCATGAAGTGGGGCTCCAAATGCCCTCCCCGCATATCAATATTTCCCACGGCTCCTAATTGCGGTGATTCGGGGTGGCGCCCGCCCACAAATCCCTCACACTCCACAGCACCCCTGCTGCAGATCACCACCCCATCCGTAAAATATCTCACCTGGAACATCAGCATTTCCGGCAGATGCGCCACCCCTTCCGCCGGAAAAAGTAATAACGGAGAGACGTCTCTCCAGAGCGCCTGCGCTAACCCAGCCATTTCCTCAGTCCTTATCCGCCTCTCAGGGAGATGCATAAATAGGATGGCAACTTCGGGATCACTGAGTCCGCACCTTCACCTTATCCCCTTTCAGCCACGTCCGCATCACACCGGCGTCCGCCGTCAGGCCGCCGAGCATGCGCCAATTCGATTTCCTCAACGCCCAGGAATCATCACGGCTTTCCTCCACCACCCCGACCGCACGCGCACCGGATGAATGGAAAAAGTGCATCCCGTCCGGGCTAACCACGATGAAGCCGACATGCGTATCCAAGCCGATGAGGTAGACGCCCGGCTCCAGCCCCTCCACCCAATCCGCGTATTTCGAATAATCATCACCCACCTTCAAATTGCAGGCATCACCCGGCAGGAAAGTCCTCATGATGTTCTCCGAGGGCTGCTGGGCGAGTTTGTAACGATCCACCCGGAAACCCGCATCGCGGATCACCGTCGAGACATAGTAACCGCATGCGATCCTTTCCTTGCCCGGCTTCTCGGCGGTGCCGTTGAAATCATACGGCGTCCCCACCCAGCAGCGCATCATCTCCGGCAGCATCATCTCCAGAATCACACGGGCATCCTTCTCCACCACTGATTTCTGCTCCTGAGTCCGCGCCTTGCTGTAATCCTGCGCGAGGTTTTTCCGCCAGCGTTGCAACTCCGCCACCAGCACCTCATACCTCTCCCTGTCCGGCTCGACTTTCTTTGCCCCGGTGAAAAGGATCTCGAAAGCTCCATCTCTCTCCGCCTTCCAAACCCACCAGCCGCCAGTTCCCAACCCAGCGAGCAGGATCGCAACCAAAACCGCTTTCAGAGCCGACTTCACGCGCGTAGCTTCGTTCGCAAATCATTCCCATTCAATCCCTATGCTAAAAAAAGACCGCGCCGCCCACGCCCACAGGCGACTCGAGGAACTCTACCCGGAAACTCCGATCCCTCTGGATCACACCAGCCCCTACACCCTTCTCATTGCGGTACTGCTTTCCGCCCAGTGCACCGATGTCCGCGTAAATCTGGTCACCCCTGCCCTCTTCGCCCTCGCCGCAACCCCGGAGATCATGATGCATCTCCCAGTCGAGGAAATCCGCACCATCATCCGCCCCTGCGGGCTATCCCCAAAAAAATCCGCAGCCATTTCCAAACTTTCCAAAATCCTCGTCGAAAAGCACGGATCGTCGGTTCCGCAGAATTTCGAAGATCTGGAGGAACTGCCCGGCGTCGGCCACAAGACCGCCTCCGTCGTGATGGCCCAAGCTTTCGGGGTACCGGCGTTTCCCGTCGACACCCACATCCACCGAATCGCCAAGCGCTGGAAGCTCACTCAGGGGAAAAACGTCGTCCAGACCGAGCGCGACCTAAAAAGGCTCTTTCCCCGTGAATCCTGGAACAAGCTCCACCTCCAGATCATCTTCTACGGACGTGAGCACTGCACTGCACGCGGCTGCGACGGGAAAAGCTGCATGCTTTGCAAGGAGCTGTTCGCAACATGACCGACACCCTGCGGGAAATCTAGGCGTGACATCGGCAACGATCACATGCATTATTTCAATACACTAACCCTCTTTTGTATCCCATGGATCATTCCCTTCAACGCATCGGCACCTCGCTGTCAAAAAATCCGGAACTGGGGAAACTTTCCCGCCGGGGCTTCATGCTCGCCACCGCAACCCTCGCAAGCTGCAAGGCGGCATCCACAGCTCCGGGTGCCCCGGTCAAGACCAGCCCCAACACCAGCTACCGCACCCCATCGCTTGGCGGCCCGGTACCCCGCAACAACGTAGGGAATCTCTCCAGCAATTTCTCCAAGGACTCCGGGATCACTTTCTCTCGTGTGCTCGTCTCCGGAAATTACATCGCGATGACGTTTGACGACGGCCCGCACCCGCGCAACACACCGCGCCTGCTCGACATGCTTGCGATGCGCAACATCAAGGCCACCTTCTACGTCATCGGCCGCAGCGTTGACCTCCATCCGGGCGTCCTCCGCAGGACGGTCGCCGAAGGTCATGAAATCGGCAACCACTCGCATACACACCGCCTCCTCTCGAAACTCAGCGACTCCGAAGTCCGCAAGGAAATGCAGCTTTGCCAGGACGCAGTCGGCCGCGCGACCGGCATACGCCCAAGCACCATGCGCCCGCCATACGGAGGCCTCCTCCAGCGCCAGCGTAAACTGATCCACGCGGAATTCGGATACCCGACCATCCTCTGGTCTGTCGATCCTCTGGATTGGAAACGCCCCGGCCCATCGGTCGTTGCGAGCCGCATCCTGAAAGGCACGACGGCGGGCGGAATCGTCCTCGCACACGACCTCCACTCTCAGACAGTGGATGCGATGCCCGCCACCTTGGACGGACTGCTCAAACGCGGCTTCAAGTTCGTCACGGTTTCCCAGCTCATCGCCATGAAGGCCGAACCCCCCGGAGCGCAGGCATCAAACGTGCCCGCCTCTTGAGCGAAACGCCTCCCCCCGATCAAGTGAGCCAGCTCAACTTCGGCGAGCGCTACTTTGCCACTCGTGAGCGAATTTCTCAGGTCATACAAGGGATTGCCGGGCTAGCCAGAGACACATCCACCGATCTCGGCGACTCTCTGGCCAACACTGCCTTCGAAAAGGAGCTCGGTGCGCCCTTCCTGTTTGTCGTCTGCGGCGAGGTGAATGCTGGGAAATCCTCGCTGATCAACGGCCTGTTCGGCAGGGAGCTTTGCAAGGTGAACATCCTGCCGGAAACGGACCGGGTGATCTGGTACCGCCACGGCGCTCCTCCCCACGACTCGGCAACCACGCCCTCACTGGAGGAGCGCTTCCGGCCCATCGAGTTTCTCAAGGATTTCAACCTCGTCGATACCCCGGGCACCAACTCCATCGTCAAGGGTCATCAGGAGATCACCGAACGCTTCCTGCCCGTCGCGGATCTGATCCTTTTCGTATTCCCCGTGAGCAACCCATGGGGCGGCGCCACCTGGAACCTGATCTCCAACCTTCCGAAGGACTGCCACTCCCGGGTCGCGTTCATTATCCAACAGGCGGACCAACGCGAACAGGTCGATATCAAGGTGATCATCGAGCACATGGCTGACCTCTCGATGAAGCGGATCGGGGTCGTCCCTCAAATCTTTGCGGTATCTGGAAAAATGGCCTTCGAGGCGAAACGCGCCGGGGCGTTCGCTGAGTCCAATTACAAGAAAAGCGGATTTCCAGCGCTGGAGGAGTTTATCAGCCGCAGGGTCTGCGACTCGCCGGAGCGGCGGGCGGCACTCCAGACATGGAGAAACAATGCATCCACCGCCCTCCGCAAGATCGAGGATCGCATCGAGGAACAAACACGGGTTCTGAACGATCAGAATCATTTCCTGGCTTCCCTGGAGGATGAAATCGACGCCATGCGCGAAAGACTGGTGAGTCGCCTTCCCCGCCACCTTGCCGGTGTCGCCGAGGTTTTCGAAACAGAGGCGGTCTGGGTCACCCGCTCCCTGCGGAAATGGCTCGGTCTCACCCGATCCGTCTTCCGCATCTTCGTCGGGGACCGCACCGGCAGCCAGACGGAAGCCCTCTTCATCGACCGCCTGCGCACGGCTGTCGAGGCGGTTGCGGAATCGGACGGCGCGGATGTCGTCGCCGCCTGCCGGAGCCACTGGGACGATCTCGACAGCCGCGTTCGCGAATCCATCGGAACGGGCATCGACGAGCAGGAACCGATCGACGAAAAACTCGCCCAAGCACGCCGCCGCTTCGTCCAGCGCATCGGCCGCGCCGCCCACCAGGCGATCGGCAATCTCCATGTCCGCAAGGACCTCGAGCGCGAGTTGCGGCGGCGCAATCTGGCTCTCAAATCCTTCACCGCAACCACACTGATTTTCCTAATCCTCGGTGCGCTCTGCGGGATATTCGGTTTTCCCTGGCTGCCCTGGATCTTCTGCGGGATCGCAATCGCATTCATCTTGAGCGGGACGGTCATCGCGCTCATCACCCGCCGCAAAATCTCACGCGATTTTCAGAACTCCCTGCTCGACACCTGCGGTGACTTCGCGGAAACGCTCCGAGCCGATTACGAGGACGGGCTTCGCATCTTTTTTCAGGATTACACCACATGCCTGAACTCGATACGAAAGCACCTCGCCCGCGAAAAACTCGCGGTCGAACCCAAGCTTGGGCGCTGGCACGACCTTTTCCTGACCCTGAAATCAATCGAGCAGGACATTTAGGAGTCGCGAAAAAATAAATGTGTCATTTCCGCGTAGAAATCAGCTCCGGCAGACAGGTATTCCCATCGGGTGACCTGCCTGTTGCCGGGCGTTATTCACTCCAATTTCGACTTGCCGTGGCAGGGCTCCTACACAAGGGGTAACCTGCTAATTTTGAAGAGATTTTGACCACAACGGGAGTGAAGCGGACATAGAGGAACTCACTCAAAACTATCCTTTCCTCAAGCCGCCGTCCCACCTTCGCGACAAGAACGAGAGCTCTTACCGCAGCGGATACTCCTCCAACAACACCTATACCTCGGACGGCCAATCCTGAGGCCCCGGAGTATTGGTTCACACCTCCTCAAGGCGGCGGCGGTGCCTGTGAACCCAGACGCTCTGCACCAGGCCGAGTAGGAACATACAGATCACCACAAAGGTTCCCGAGTAGCTGACGAGCGGCAACGGGATCCCCGTGATCGGCATCAGCAGAACACACATCCCGATGTTCTCGTAGATGTGCGCGAAAAGTAGCGCCACGACCATGCACACGATAAGTCGTCCCGCCACATCACGACTGTAGAATCCAATGAACAGCCCCTGCACAAGCAGGAGCACGAAGCACCCCAAGAGCAGGAGCATGCCGCGGAATCCGAGCTCCTCCGCAATCACCGCGACAATGAAGTCGTTGTGCGCCGTCAGGTGGGGGATGAATTTCTTGTCGTGCAGTGAACCCTTGTCGGCGGATGCCTTCCAGCCGACACCCTTCCAGCCCGCCTTCCCGACCGCCATGGAGACGTTGTGGGGCGCGTAGCCGTCACCCTGGATGTCAACTTGCTGCCCTTGCAGCATCCGCAACCAAAGATCGATCCGATCCGGCCCACGCTCGGACACAAGGGGCAGGATCACGAAATAGAGGATGGGCAGTATCCCGGCCGACACGAAGGAAATGAAACTCAGGAAGCGGAACGGGATCCCGGCAACGACCAAGGAAACGATCACCACGGGGATCCACACCAGGGCGGAGCCCATGTCACCCATTTTCATCACCAACAGGAATGGGATGGCAGACACAACCCCGATGACGGTGATCCGTACGAACGGGTCGCCGAGAATGCGGTGGAACTTTGGGAGATCCTGCATCAGCCAAGCGATCATGATGATACCCGATGTCACCCCAAGCTGCGCAGGCTGGAAGCTGAATCCGGCAATGCTGAGTCGGTGAACCTCGTCATCGGCTTGCATCGCCATCAGCATCAGACCGAGGCTGACCGCGTAGAGAGGGACACCCAACCAACGTATCCATTTGTAGTCAATGAGCGCAGCTGCAAAGTAGGCCACACTGCCCACCACGATCCAGTTTTTCTGCATCCATGCGTAATACGCCCCCGCCGAGCCGAACTCATTGAGCTTTTCCGCAGACATAGGCAGGTGCCTCGCCGCGCTCTCGATCATGAACACACCGAAGATGAGCAGCGCGTACATGACGAACACGAGCACCCAGTTCATCCCGAGTATTTTCCGTAAGAATGGCGTCATCTTCCGCTAGGCCGGACAACATATCCTCCCACTCGGCCTTGGCAAGCAGGCATCCAAAAACTCCGCATGCCGAGATCAGTGCCTGAAATGCCTGTGCCCTGTGAAGACCATCGCCATACCCGCCGCGTCGGCGGCCGCAATGACCTCCTCGTCACGCATCGATCCGCCGGGCTGGATGCAGGCAGTCGCTCCCGCGTCGATGGCGGATTGCAGGCCGTCCGCAAATGGGAACATGGCGTCGGAGGCGACAATGGAGCCCTTGAGATCGAGGCCAGCCTCCTTGGCTTTCCAAATTGCGATCCGTGAGGAATCCACCCGGCTCATCTGCCCAGCACCGATACCCAGGGTTCGGTCCGCATGAGTGTAGACGATCGCGTTCGACTTCACGTTCTTCACGATCCTCCAGCCGAAGCGCATGGCGCGGAGCTCTTCCTGAGTGGGTGGGCGCTTGGTCACAACCTTGCTCTCCAGATCGTCCAGGCCGAGCGCGGTGTGGTCGCGATCCATTACCAACAGTCCGCCGGGACTGGAACGGATCACCGGAGACTTCTTCGCTGAGAGATAGGCATCGTTGAGCTTCATCAGGCGGAGCTTCTTCTTCTTCTGAAGCAGGGCGCGGGCATCCGGCTCAAAGTCGGGAGCGATGATCACGTCAGTGAAGATTTCGGAAATCACACGGGCGAGCTCAAGTGTCAGGGGGCGGTTGGTGACGATCACGCCACCGAAGGGAGCCTGACGATCCGTCTCGAATGCCTTCTGCCATGCAAGTCGCAGATCCTCGTCGTCCTGGCCGACACCGCAGGGATTGGTGTGTTTCAGGATAGCCACCGTCGGTCGCACAAAATCGAGGATCAGGTCGGCCGCCGCCTCGATGTCGATGACGTTGGTGTAGCTCAGCTCCTTGCCTTGAAGCTGGGTGAAGCAGGAAGAGAAATTTCCGTACATCGCGCACTTCTGGTGCGGGTTGTCGCCGTAGCGGAGTTCCTGCTCAAGCGGCAGGCTCAAGGTGAAGGAACAGCCCGTCCCCTGGCGGCACTGGCCGAGGAAATTCGTAATCGCTCCGTCATACTGTGAGGTGCGTAGGAAAACTTTCACCGCAAGTTGTTCGCGCAAGCCCTTGGTGGTGTCCCCGCCGTTCTCGCGCATTTCCTCGAGAACAACCGGATAGTCGGAGGGAGAGACCACCACGGTGACGTGGGAGTGGTTCTTCGCGGCGCTGCGAAGCATCGACGGCCCTCCGATATCGATGTTCTCGATCGCCTCCCCCAAGGTGACTCCCTCCTTTGCGACGGTCTCCTCGAAAGGGTAGAGATTCACCACCACCAGGTCGATGGGAGGGATGCCGTGTTCCTTGGCATCGGCCACGTGTTGTGCATCGTCACGCCGGTGCAAAAGCCCTCCGTGGACCATGGGGTGAAGGGTTTTCAGGCGGCCTTCAAAAAGCTCGGGCGCGCCGGTGTATTCGGAAACGTCAATCACCTTCAGGCCGGCCTCCCGGAGTACCTTCGCGGTTCCTCCCGTGGACAGCAGCTCAATGCCCATCTCCGCAAGACCCTCCGCAAATTCAACCAATCCTGTCTTGTCGGAAACCGAAAGCAACGCTCGTGAAATAGCCATAATGTAGTGTTGGGGTGGAATCCATACAGCCGGAACGGCGACGGACACGCTCACCCGTATGCAACCACCGCCCCACAGGCAAGCGGGAATCCTCAACCATCCTCTATTGGGAATCCCCAACGCTTGAAATCCAACAGGTTCCGCATTCGAAACGAAACCTCACATTTCTACCGCAGAGCGTGGCGCCATGGACCTTTCCATCTTCCTTCGGAGACGCTGCAGGACGCGGATCCAAAGCAAGAACCTCCAGAATCACTCGCCGGGAACGCTCGTCGAGCATCGAAAAATCGCTTTCCGCCGATTCATCAAGCTTCACCTCAACCCGCTCCAAGGGCGCAGCTGCATATCCTTCCGCAGCATCCGGCAAGGCCTCAGCGTAGGGAAGATAGGGCTTCACATCATACACCGGAGTACCATCGACGAGATCGACCCCGGAGAAATGGAGAACCGGTGGATCCATCCCGTCCCCGCGTTCCATACCGATGCCATCAAGTCGAACAAGGGACAGTCCGAGTCCATTCGGACGGTACGTGGAGCGACTCGCAAACACCCCCACCCGGTCGTTGCCCCCAAGGCGGGGCGGCCTGACCGTCGGGTGCCAACCCTTTCCCGCCGTCTTGTGGAATCCGAAAACCAACCAGACATGGGAGAATCCCGTTAGCCCGCGCACCGCCTCGGCGGAACGGTATTTTGGTATAAACTCTAGCGAACCCCATGCGCTAGGGCAGAGCCCGGGCTGCCGGGGCACCGCGAACTTTTCCCCGAAGCAAGTCCTCAGAAAACCTATCGGTTCGATCTCCATCGGTTCCGGATCAGTCGGGAAAGCCCGCGCCCCGCTTGAGTTCGCGGCGCAGACAGCGAAAGAATCACTTTGTCTTGAAGTGCACCGAACCGTGCATTTGGCCGTTCTCCTTTTTGACCGTCCAGCTCATGGAATCGAACTCGCGGCAGGCCTCGATCACCTTCTTCATCTGAACCTTCTCGCGGTTGAAGCTCTCCAGTTCGTAATCTTCGGTGAACACTACGGCTGAATTCTTATCCACAACATTCAGCATTTCATCCGCGTAATCGGTAATCGCACTGAAGTTCACATAGAACTCAATGCCTCCACCGGTCTCACCGCCGGCCGCTGCCTTGCTCATCAGATCCAACGACTGGGTCTTCGAGGTGGACATCGCGAACCATTCGTCGCTCACCGTTACCGATGGCAGGAAATCATCCTGGAAAAACGGCATGGCGAAAAACCAGGTAGTCATGCCATCCTTTTCCGAACTGATCGGTTTCTGCATCGGGATCTTCTCACCCGTCATCTCGCTTACCTTTGCGAGCAGTGCAGTCGCACGCAGATCCATTTCCTTCCAACCATCCTTGATCTTGCTGCGATCAGTCACCGGCGCGATCATGGTGATCCGCGGCGCTTTTCCATCATCGACCAGTTCCTGAGGAATGCCGGGGATAGCAGGCATCGAGCCCTTGAGATCCATCACCACCGCCATCTCGTGTCCGAGCCCGTCCGACATCCCGTCGAGGGCGCTGTAGAGAGCGGCCACATCCGTGCGGAACTCCCCATCAAAGAGCTTCATATACTGCTTCAGCTCCGCCAGTTCCGGGGCGTCGATCTCAAGTTCGGAGAATTTGACCGTTGTCGCATACAACGTTTCAACGATCGCCTCAAGATAGTCGCCCATTTTCTCATCATAGCCGGCGTTGCTCGGGATATTCAGAAAAAGCATATTGTCATCGCTGTCTCCAAGGTGGGCTAGCTTGGTTTTCGCTCCCCATTCGACCGCGCCCTTATCGTATCCGCCGTAGCTCTCAATCTTCAGGCCGTCCTCCGCGTAGGCCACCAATCCCAGGTCGCTGGAAACGCCCAGGGCGAGGAGTTCTTTTTCACGATCCGCGACGATCTCGAGCATAGACTCAAGATCCCGTGTCACCCCCATGCCTCCGCCTCCGGAAATTCCATCCCGCAGGCCAAGTGCATAGGTTCCGAGACCGCCGGCCTCCTTGAACAACTCGTCCCAGAGTTCTTTTTCACCGTGGATCAGGGAAACGAGCTGCTTGTCCGCAAACGGATCGGCAAACTTGAGATTATCGGTCGCAACCAAGGAGTCCTTAACGTCTGCAGCGATTTTGAGGGATTCCTCAGAGCCGCCAATCATCATGACAACATAGTCGCCAACGGTACCAGTCACCACGACGAGGTTTTTCTTGGAAATCGACTTCAGAATACCATCGATCACCTCCGAACTCAGCATTTCCTCCATGTCCTCACGCTCTGCGTCCATCGTCTTGGCGATTTCAGAACCAAGCAGCTTGAATCCGGCGAATTGCGCCCCGCCGGTCTCGAAATCCACGGGAGCGACCATCTCTCCAGCCATGCCGAAAATCCCCATCCCGCCGTTGACCAATTGCAATGCCTGTTCCAACTCCTCTTCCTTCGCCCTGAAAGCAATATACAGGGGTGGCATCTCGGTCTTGTCGAAAAGCCCGATGCCCGACTCCGAATCCTCAAGCAGGTTTTTGATCAGCCCTTCGCCCATTTCGCTTTCAAGTTCTTCTGCGAACTCATCCATCTTCCCGGTCTTCGCGTAGGATTGTGCTGCCTTGCCAAGCGCCCTCGCCTGGAAATAAGCCATCCTGCGGTTGAGTGTAAGCAGTCTGCCTGTCTGCTCCCCCGCCGTAGCGCCGAGAGCGATAGTCACTTCCTGACCCAGCAGCACCCACGGACTGGGCTCCTCCATCATCTCCTCTTCCAGATCCCCGTCCAGGGGATCTTCGGCCTGCTCCGCATCCGGTGCGACCGCATCTTCGTCCTCCAGCAAATCCTCTTCGATCAAAGGGCCACCATCCTCAAGCATAGGGCCATCTGGCCCGGGAAGCATTCCGCCCATCCCGAGTTCCGATTCTAGCAGGCCGTATAGCTTCAGTGCCTTGAGCTGTTCCGCCACCTTCTCGGAATTGTAGACGGACATGACCATCTCCGTGTCCTTCGGGAGGAACTTCGCAAAGCCAAGTTTCGCTGCCCGCTCCTCGTCACTGAGCGAGGATTCGGCTTTCGGGGTGATCGCTTCCTTTACACTCTCAGCAACTTTCTCCACCACGGACTCCTCACCGCCACCGGTTCCGACGGTCTTTTCTTTATCCTTGCAGGAAACCGCACCAAAAAGCACCGACGCTCCAATCAAACTCGCACTACATTTCATTTTCACAGATCCTAGTAAAAACACCCTGCACAGCGGATCAAGCCCCAATCCCCGCGTTACATAAGTTTTACACGAATTCTAGGGATTCAGCTCGCTTGGGGTTTGAAATTCCGCACCCTGCGGTTAAACTAATCCATGGATCTATCCGATTTCCGAAAAGAATACTCTTCGCGAGGAATGCACCGCGAGGATCTCAGCCAAGACCCCACCGTGATGTTCGCCCAATGGTTCGCGCAAGCGACCGAACTGCAAGTCCACGAACCCAACGCCATGACACTGGCCACGATCTCGCCTGAGGGCATACCTTCCCAGCGCACCGTCCTACTCAAGGCGTTCGACCGAAAAGGTTTCACTTTCTTCACCAACTACGGATCCCGCAAAGCCGCGCACATCGCCGCCAATCCTTCCGTCTGCCTGCTGTTCCCATGGGTCACACTGGAGCGCCAGGTGATCATCCAAGGACACGCGGAAAAGATCTCTACCGCTGAATCCCTAGGATACTTCGCCACCAGACCCCGGGAATCCCAGATCGGAGCCTGGGTATCGAACCAATCCGAAGTCATATCCTCCCGCAAAATCCTGCTCCAAAAGATCGAAGAAATCAAAAGCAGGTTCAAGAATGGTGAAATACCCATCCCCTCCTTCTGGGGCGGATACCGCGTCGTTCCCGAAACGGTGGAGTTCTGGCAGGGCGGTCCAGCCCGCGTCCACGACCGCTTCCTCTACACGCACCAAACCGACGATTCCTGGAATATCGACCGCCTCTCACCCTGAAACCCTTGTCCGAGATGCTCCAAGCCCTCCCCTTCATCCGCTGGCCGCTGGCACTTCTGCCTTTCATTGCCTTCGTCCCCGCCTGCGCCGACAAGCCAGAGAAAGAACCTACTGAGAAGCAGCAAGAAGAGGCAAGTCCTCGCCTCGTCGGACGTGTCGCCTCCATCCCGGCTGACCGCAAGTTTGTCCTCATCCAGTCCTACGGCACCTGGAATATTGCGACGGGAGCCATCCTCACCACGCAGGGACCCGAGGGTCGTGCCGCAAACCTCCGGGCGACCGGAGAAAAGCTCGGGCAGTTCGCCGCAGCCGACATCCAGTCGGGCACCCTTGAGATCGGCGACGGAGTGTATTCAACCGTCAGCCGACCGGAGCCTGATTCCGAGCCGGAAACGAAAACCACTAAGGAGAAACCGCTCGAATCCGTTAGCGACGGAACGTGATGGCGGCAGCGCGAAGCTTTCCTCCTCGGGATTTTGTTAATCGGGGATAATCAGCCCGATAGCCTCCACCCATGAACCGCACCCTGTTAGCTTTGGCTCTTCTCTGCCATCCTCTTTCCGCCGAAACCGGAGTCTTCGCCGGCGCAGATGAGAACACGCCCACCAACCCATGGGAATATCCCTCTAGGTCGCCGGTAACCGGCTACGCCTACTATTTCCCGCTCGACGCATCCATGGTCGGAAAAGATCTCAAAGTCGTCCTACTGGGCATGAAGGGCGGCAGTAAAGACCTGCAGCCCTGACAGCCCCTTCACCGCAGAGCGAATGAAGATCACGCGCTGATCCGAAGCGCAAATTATATCAAGCCCGGCTGCAAAGCGGCATCGGCACGGTGATGACCTGCATCCCCGCTGCCTGGGCGGCGATCACGCCGGGAGGTGCGTCCTCGATCACCAGGCATTTCTCGGGCGACACGCCCAACAACTCGGCCGCTTTCAGGAAAATTTCCGGGTTCGGCTTGCCATTGGAAACATCATCCGCTGTCACCACCTCGTCGAACCAATCGGAGCATTCGAGAAGCTTGAGCGTTTTCTCCACCACGTAGCGGGAACCGCCGGACGCGACCGCTAGCGGCATCTTTCCTCTCAGTGATTTTGCGAAATCGGCAACCTCATCAATGAACTCCACGAGATGAAGCTTCCCGAGAAACGCCTCGCGCTTCGCCAGTGCGATATCCTCGGGGTCGAGTTTCAGGCCGTATTCGCTGTTTAGATCCACGACGATGTCGCGGGTGGGTCTGCCGCCCATTGCGAAGAAAACATCTTCGCGAAAAATTCCGCCCGCTCCGTATGACGCAAGCGCCTCGCACCAGGCATCGAAATGCGCCGGCATCGAGTCGACCAAGGTTCCGTCGCAATCGAAGATTACCGCCTCAAAACCATTCTTTGGAAAATTAATCTTACCTGCACTCGCCATGATGCGATACGAAATATCGGCCATCCCGGTTGTTTGCAAGACAGGATAGCTGAAACTTCGGTAACGGATGCGTCACATCCCTCTAACCGTTCACATCTCTCTAACCGTTCACAACGTGCCGGTGCCGTTAGGCCCCCCCGAGCCGGATCCAATCCGCCCCCCTCGTGCCGGGGCGGTAAATACTCGCCGGATCCTTGGCGATCAGCCCGCCATGCCCGTCGAGGATCGCCTGCTCGAAGTGGGTCTCGACACCGCGCGCATCATCAGCACTTAGCAAATTGATGATCGAAAAAATCCCGCCTAGTGGCAACCGCTCGAGCCTCGCTCTCCGCTCGGCCAAGGGAAGATCTAGCAGGACTTCCCCATCCGCCCACAGCAAATCGAACGCGACGTACCTGAGCGGAACGGAATCCGCCCCCTCGCCCGTCTCCATGAAAAGATCTCCCACCGCCCTGCGCTTTCCTATCCTCTTCTGCAAATCCGCGGAGCCCAACTTGCGACCCTCTGCGTGAGCAATCAGTTCGCCATCCAGGATAAAATCCCCTTCCAGTTTTGCCGCCGCTTCAATCAACTCCGGAAACTCCCGATCAAGCGGACGCAGATCCCGGGAAAACAACCCGATCTCATCTCCCGACTTATGCAGTTGGGCGCGGATCCCCCGGTATTTCGGTTCGAGCCAGAATGGCGGCGAAAACGGTAGATCGGGGAACTCCGTCCCATCATCTCCGGCGTCCCCTGCCAAGGCCGAAGCGAGCATGCACCGGATGGGAACAAGCGCCGTGGGAGTCGCCTCCAAGAGCCGACCATCTCTCGCCAAAACCGCAGTCATCCCCAGATCGCCGGTCAGCATGTTTGCTCCGAATACCTCTCCCGCATCTGCTTGAAATGCCTGACAGATCGCCTCTTCCACCAAATCCTCGTCGAGCCCAATTCGGAGATCCCTTGTTAATAACCTGATCACAAGTTCACTCTCCGAAGGATGCAGTTCAAACAAACGTTTCGAAAGTAAATCAACCTTACCGAGAGCTGATTCCATTTGCTCCATTTTAAGTAAAAATGTATATAACTCACTCAAAAGAATTGGATTAGGTGAAAGTGCAATTTCCTTAAATAGAATTCGACCCGCCCCAGCTATGTCATTCTGAGTCGCCAGTATCTGTTTGTATCGCTCCGGCTTCACACCCGGAACAGAAGCCAACGATCGTTTAATTGTCGGCTTT
>Ga0206129_10001478_pt1 | contig 31772 bp, 28 predicted proteins | sample Helgoland_Spring_8_FD_148616 | JGI IMG/M metagenome (GOLD analysis project Ga0206129, IMG submission 148616) | Pelagic subsurface seawater microbial communities from Kabeltonne, Helgoland, North Sea - Helgoland_Spring_Bloom_20160502_2 | ecosystem: Environmental > Aquatic > Marine > Epipelagic ...
AATTCGTAACAGCAAAGAAGTGCCCCTGGCCGGAAATAATGGAGGCCGCTCTGGGAAAACCTACTCTCATTACCGCATTTTTGAAGAAGCCATCACCTTTATCAAAAATAACCAAAAAAAACCATTTTTTTGCTATCTCCCATTTACTCCCCCTCATGGCATGTTTGACGTCCCCAGGGAAGAACCTGCGTGGAAGCTTTATGAGAAAGAAGCCTGGATGAAAGATCCGAGTGTCCCACAGGATGCTAAAAATTATGCGGTTATGGTATCGATGATCGATCGTCAACTTGGTGAAATCATTGCTCTTATCAAACAGCTTCGCCTGGAAGAACTTACAGCGATTTTCTTCACCGGTGACAACGGTGGCCAAGATCGGTTTAAAAGCCAAGAGCACCCCCGTGGATACTTCGGACCCAATGTATGCCCAAATACGGGAGTGGAATTTCGGGGAGAAAAACGAGATCTTTACGAAGGTGGGCTTAGAATTCCATTCCTCGTTCGTTGGCCCGGTCATGTGAGTTCAGGTGGTATCAGTAATTTGGTCTTTTACCAGCCCGATGTATTACCTACTATTTCCAACCTATGCGGTGCCAGAGTCCCACCAGACATAGATGGAATTTCCATTGCCCCAACTCTAATTGGTGCAGAAATGGCAGGCCGTTCTCAAAAACGGCACCAAATGCTCTATTGGGAATATTCCTCTCAAGTTGCCGTTCGCTACAACCAATGGAAAGCAATCAAAACAGCAAAAGGGAAAAAATCCGACTGGGCTCTTTACAATTTAGATACTGACATAAGCGAAACCAAAGATCTAGCCAGAGAACAGCCTGCTATTCTGTCCACAATGAAGGACTTTGCCTTAAAATCTCATAAACCTGCCCGCCCCGGAGTGTTTACTGAAACTTCACGCACAAAACACAACCGAGATAGGCAGGCTAAATTTGGTTTTTCTGCAAAGGCAACCCAAATCAACAGCAAAAGCCAAAAGCAAAAACAGAATAAAAAGAAGTAACCTAATCACCAAAGTAATATCAAAACTTGCCTAATTTAAATTATCCTGTTGAATGTATTATAGGATGGTTACTAAAAATTCTAAAAATAATACGGGCAAGTCCGTGGCTGAATGGAAAGAGTTGGTTTCTGAATATCAACAACCCCACCTCGGTCGAGCGATTTGGCAAATTGTTAACACACTGGGTACTGTTTTCTTACTTTGGATACTACTCTACCTAACCTTATCCATTTCATGGTGGCTTACTATTGGCCTCTCCTTGATAGCGGGTCTATTTCTAGTTCGTGCCTTTATTATATTTCACGACTGCGGGCATGGGTCTTTTTTTAAGTCGAAGAAGGCCAACCATGTTTTAGGTTTTATTTCAGGTATGCTGACCTTCACGCCCTACCACCACTGGAGATGGGAGCACGCCATGCACCACGCTACCAACGGTGACCTAGACAGAAGAGGCATTGGCGATATTTGGACTCTTACAGTCAAGGAATATCTAAGTTCATCCCGATTAACCCGAATCAACTACAGATTTGTTCGTAACCCCTTTGTCCTTTTTGTTTTTGCACCCCTTTTCCTCTTCATGGTACTGGAGCGTTTTCCTTCTTCAAAATGCAAACCACGCGAAAGGCGATCCGTACATGTCATGAACTTAGCCCTTTTGGTCTGGTGTCTGGTAATGGGTTCAATTTTTGGGTTCCTCCCCTTCCTCGTCATTCAAATTACTATGATGGCCGTGGCGGGAACTTGTGGAATTTGGCTTTTTTATGTTCAACACCAATTTGAAGATACTTATTGGGCACAAGGTGAGGATTGGGACTTCACTGCAGCTGCAATGGAAGGCAGCAGTTACTACAAACTGCCTAAGATCATGCAATGGTTCTCCGGTAATATCGGTTTTCATCACATCCACCACCTGAATGCAATGATTCCGAACTACAACTTAGAACGTTGTCACAAATCTGACCCCTTCTTTCAAGTTGCCCCTGAGCTCAATCTCTTCACTAGTTTGAAATCAATCACCTTTCGTCTTTGGGACGAGGATAACAGCAAGATGATTGGTTTCCGGGAATTGAAGCGTCAGCTGGCAATCGATGATTTTAAAGAAGCTGCTTAGGTTTACTCCTTCTTCAGCTCACCTCTACGAAACATAAGCAGGCGTATTGCAATCGCTTGCGTCCTAGTATTTAAATTGCCCGATGCCTCAGGGCACCTTGCCAATTTGCCAGGCTCATAACGCCCTACTTCATAGGTTGGAATCCCTTCACATAGCCTTCCATTCTAAGCATTGCGGTCAAAACTGGTTAGCTAGCGAGATTCGATCTCTCTAGACAAACATAAAACCTCTCAAAAGAGGTATCTCCATAAGCGTGTGAGTCAGTATGAGGCGTGGAAAGGTTTTGATTTCCGTTATTCTTAGGTCACCCCAACCTTGAATCATCAGTAAGAAAGACAACCAGATCAGGCTTCCCCCTGAGGTCATATCCCAAAAGGAAGCAATAAACGAAAGAAATGAGTTTCAATTTTTCCTTAAATTACTTTTCGGTAATGATGGCATAATAACAGCCGAGTTCTCCCTCGGGCACATTAAAAAATGGAGAAAGCTTATGTTTTCCTTTTGTTAGCATGGTCTCAAAAACCACTCTTTTTGCTCCATTTTTAACAGGCTTGGTCATTACATCTTTACCGTTCAGACGGAGGGTCGCAGATTTGGCACTGATTGCCTGGCCAACTTGAGCACGAAATGCTTTGCTTGCGCCAGGAACCTCAGAGCCCGGAGGTAATTCCTCGTTGATTGCCTTACCTGATTCAGAAGGCCAGCGCAGAACATCGACTTGATATGTGCCAGTCCTTAGTACCTTCAGTGCCCAATGTCCCTCATGCTTGGCTTGTTTGCCTGGGCGCAAAGGGTATTTACTTCGCGTATGCCCCTGATTCCAGGGGGTCAAATCTTTTTGAATCCAGTCATGACTCGTCAAACTAACGACCGGGTGATCCTTATGCCCCACATGCAACTCAGTTGTTTCCGCGAAAGTAGGCTCCAATTCAGCCCACCAGGTGTCGTAAAAGGCAATCATTTCAGCGAGGCGGTCTGGATGCTCACCAGCGACATTTTTGGCCTGTCCCGGGTCCTTATCAATATGATACAACTCCTCACCATTTACCAATCTCCAGCCTTGGCTCATGACAGATGACTGTTTCCACTTTATGGGGTCACGTACCCGCTGAGAATCGGTAACCAGCATACGATCTGGCCAATCAGCCCTATCCTTTGTATCCAAAACCTTACGGATAGAGATTCCATCAAATTGGTACCCTTTAGGCTTTTTACCGCCCGTTAAATCAAGCAGTGTTGGGGCAATATCTATAGCATGGCAAATTGTATCTATTTTTTTTAATTTATCCATTCCGCCATTTGGCCAGTGCATAAAAAATGGGACCCGGTGACCTCCATCATATTCACTTCCTTTTTGACCACGCATGCCGGCATTAAAAATCTGTCTTCCTGCTGCCGTTCCATTATCCGTGGTAAAAATAAAAATAGTGTTATCTTGCACACCTAATTCTTTCAGTAAAGCTCGAGTCTTGCCCACATTGTCATCGATATTTGTAATCATACCATAAAAGGCAGCCACTCGGTTACTTTCGCTCTCATACATATCAAGGTATTTTTGCGGAGTATGCAGGGGACCATGGGGTGCATTCGTGGAAATATAAGCAAAGAAAGGTTTCTTCTCTTTCACACTCTCTCGTATAAACCGGTTGCCCTCTTCAAAAAATACATCGGTACAAAATCCTTTCGCGTTCACAATTTTTCCGTTGTGAAAATAACCACCGTCAAAATACGCATTATCCCAAACATCAGGAGTTTGTCCAACGCCTCCCCCCCCATGACGGTAAACCTCGGTAAAGCCTCGGTCCTCCGGGCGATAAGGGTAATTATCACCAAGGTGCCATTTACCAAACATCCCAGTCTCATATCCATTTTCTTTAAAGAATTGTCCAAGCGTTCCCTCATTGGCACGGAGCATCGAACGTCCCATGATCGTGTGCCATACCCCAGTTCGATTCGTCCAGTGTCCTGACATTAACGCAGCACGAGTAGGTGAACAAGTGGGGGCTACATGGTAATCGGTCAGCCAAATTGATTCGTTGGCAAGCTTATCTGTGTTCGGCGTCTTAATTCTAGCGTTACCCGTGCAGCCCAAATCACCATATCCTTGGTCATCCGTGATAACAAAAACAACATTAGGTGGGCTTTTTTCTCCCTTTTCTTTTTCAACCGGTGAAACGGTTGCACTCTCCACTTTCTCATCTGAGGCTGCCCCAGTGCCAGAAGGAGTGCAGCCAGAAAAAATAATGGTTAGACCGAGTAAAGAGACCAAGACAGGGTTATTTTTAAGATTCATAGTAATAGATTATGGGAGAACTCTTTTAGATTCATTAAATTAAAATAAACACCCAACTTAGTACAGAGCTAGACCGCTTGACCATCCATAAATCATATTTTCGATAAACTTTATATACCCCTTACGCTTGATACTCGTTCATTTTACAGATAGACAAACACTTCATGAATCTAAATTTTACTCCTATCCTTCTCCTTTCCCTTGCACTCTTGGGATGTGGAGAAAATCAACACAATCCGAACCCTGGTGCGGAAGGTGCTCACCATCAACATACCGCTCCCCATGGAGGAACATTAGTGGAGGTCGGTCCCCATGGAAGCGGCTTTAATCTTGAACTCATTCTTGAACCAGAAGGCGTCCTGCAAATCTATATACTTGATGCCCATGCTGAAAATTTTGTGCGAATTTCTGCAGAATCTATTGTAGTTGAATTACTTGACCATAACCAGTCCACATCAAAGATCATTTGCAAGGCAGTCGAGGATCCAGGTACTGGCGAAACTTTGGGAAACAGTTCCCTATTTTCCTCAACTCAACCGATCTCAGGTTTTATCTCCACAAAAGCCAATATCGCAAAGCTTTCGATCAAAGAGCAGGTCTACAAAAACATATCGTTTGATCTTTCCCTGAATTCTAAAAACTAGTCATATGAGTATCGAAGATAAACGCGATCAAATGGTTGAGGAACTTATCCCTTTTGAGGACCACCTTGAACGACTTACCTATGTAATCGATCGGGCCAAAGACCTTCCCGGATTGAAGGATGATTACAAGATCGATACCTTTTTAATTAAAGGCTGCGTCTCCCAACTTTGGGTCTTTCCATCTTTTAAGGAGGGTAAGTGTTTCTATCAGGCAGATTCCGATGCATCCATCACCAAGGGAACCGCTAGCCTTCTTTGTGATTTATACAGTGGGGAAAGCCCAGAAGAGATTATAGAAATGGAGCCAGATTTTTTAGGAGATGTGGGCATTACCCAACACTTGTCACCCAACCGCCGAAATGGGCTTACCGGGGTACGGGAAAAGATAAAAGCCTACGCTCAAATGCAAGTAGAGAAAAATATCTGAGTTTTGGCCAAAGCCCACCTGGCTCTTGTTAAAACTTGGACAGGCAGACTCGAAAACCAATGTATCCGTACTTATCAATTGGGTCTGATTCAAATCTCTATCCTGACCGTAAAAGAATAGCAGTGTTTAACAACGAACCACTCCTTCTTATTCGTTTTTGGCCGATTAGAGGGCCGGTTGGGTCTGTGATATCTGATGCGGCGTAGTCTCCATACCAATCTAAACACCACTCCCACACATTTCCATGCATGTCATGGAAACCCCACGGGTTTGGTTCGAATTGCCCAACTTCCACAGTTCGGTTGGTGCTTCCCCCGTCACTCCACTTGGCATCTTTGAGCTCAATTTGGTTACCAAAGGAATACGAACTTGAGGTGCCAGCGCGGCATGCGTATTCCCACTGTTCTTCTGTTGGTAAATGAAAAGACCAACCAGATGGTAAATTTTCTTTACGATTCAATTCCTCACAAAACGACACGGCGGCATTCCAATCAATCATCTCCACTGGCAAACTATCTACTCTTACTACCTCATTGGGAAGGCTTCCCATCATAAATGTACCAGGGTTACATCACACTTTCTCCATCCCCGTAACCGGGGACGCCCAAGATTCCCCCTCTTCCGGTCGGTTATCAGAAACAAGTCGCGACACAGCCCCCTCATCAGGTGGGGATTTATATTTGTTGATAAGAAATTGGTAGGTACCGAATAAACCCAATAAAAGGGCGATTACTAAGCCAGCCGGCCTCGGCAATTTTTTTTTGGCTGGAGCGATGACTACCTTAGACTGCTGAGATACAATCTTTTTCTTTTTCCGGGACTTGGGACTGCTTACATAATCGGGATTTGTTTGGGCAAACTTTGTGGGGCTTGCAGATTCCGGCCTTACTTTTTTCTTTTTCCTTCCAAGTAAATTCTCCAAAGCATCGTAGAGCTTTTTATCATATCGATCTTGAGGCAGCTTATATTTTAGGATGGACTGAAGGTCTCCCATGCGGAGACGAAGCCCAGGTGGAAGAGCGGACTCCTCGATATGAACTGCCAGAAACGGCTTATCTTCATTAAGTGCAAGATTAATCTCGTTTCTACAATTAACTGATGCCGTCGAACGAGGAGAAACAAAAACAAGAAAAGCGGTGCACCCGATCACTGTATTTGCAATTTCCTCTGGCCATTCATTGCTTGCCTCAATTCCTTCATCGTACCAAATATGGTACCCCGCGTCGTGCAAGGCACTGATTTCATTGAAAACAAATTCTGAGTCTTTATGGGCATAGCTGATAAAGATGTAAGGCTCGCTCCCAAAATAAGCCTCAAAAGGAGGTAATAAATCGCTGGATAAATTATGATCATCATGAGACGAATCAAAGCCAGGTATCTCCTTTACCTTAACCCAATCATCACAACCTTCAAACCACGCAGGGTCATCCTCCTTTATGTAACCTGCCTTAACCCAACCTTGAATATCCGTAAACTGATAAGGACCTACCTGCGATCCTTTCATCAGTAAGAATATGTCCATAGGACAATAAAATAATCAAAATATCATTAGATTGTAAATTCTTTGAACAGTATAGATTAATACACCATACAAATAAAAAAGAACTTATCTGAATCTGGTTGTTTTATAATATCAAATTATCTTTACCTACTAGACATGCCATGGGTGTAAGGTATGAATTTATTTCAAAAACACATCTGTGGACAGAATCATAAACTAATAATTCCTAAAAAAAGTACCGTAGATAATGCGAGAATAACTCCAGCAGATAGCGCTAATATAAATCGAATAAAATCTTTTGTTTTGCTGTTTTCTAAAATATCAAAGTTTTCCATTATGTTTCCTTCATGTTTAAATATTGTAACCCTTGTTACATGGAGTGTGCCAATTTCAACGATTTCTCAGTAAATAAAAGAAATGGCTAAAATGTATACATCTGCAAAAATTCTACCCCCTACTTTATGAATGAAATTCATTTCAAGACTGAATTAATTTTCACAACATCCAAATCCAAAACCAAAGATGTAAAATATATATACAGTGATAACTATCACCTCAGGTAAGGAGGTCTTGTTCCCCCACCCCTCCTCCTCCAGGCGTTTGGATAAGAAGACGGTCTCCCTTTTTTGCTAGCCCAGAGTAAAAAGATCCAAGAATCTCTCGTTCGCCAGTCGACCGAATCACCACCTGTTTACCTGTTTCTCCATCCTGCCCACCATGCAAACCTTGTGCTCCCGCAACCCGGCGCTGTGTGAGCAAAGAAAACTGGGTGTTTTCCTTGAATAGATATTCCCTCTCCACCCCATTTCCCCCAGACCAGGAACCGGATCCTCCAGATTCTTGCCGGATTCGGGATATAAGTAAACGGACAGGAAATCGAGATTCCAGAATTTCAGGGTCCGTAATAGCCGTATTAGTCATATGTACCTGAACTGCGGAAGTTCCCTCCTGACCAATCTTAGCCCCAGACCCTCCACAAATAGTTTCATAATGGCTAAAGCTTTGGTTCCCAAAGGTCAGGTTATTCATGGTGCCTTGAGAACAGGCGGACACCTCAAATACCGAGCTAAGAATTAAGTCTACCAATCGTTGACTGATTTCAACATTTCCTCCAGCCACTCCTGGGTATTGCCTGGGATCAGAGACAAAGCCTGGATTCAACAATGTACCAGAAGGCACAATTATTTTAATGGGATCAAGTAAGCCTTCATTAAGAGGAAGCTCAGAATTAATAAGTACTCGTAAACAATAACATACCACACTGTACACGATTGCTTCCGTTGCATTCAAATTATCCTGACGAACAGGGGAAGTCCCGGAAAAGTCAAAGGTGGCCTGACCATGTGTAATGGTAACTTTTAATTTCAAAATATTACCATCATCTAAGAATTCTTCCCCAACCAATTGCTGGGACCCCCATTTTTGAAGGTATTCGACACAGCTAGCCTTGGATTCCTCTCGTAAGGATTTCATCTGAAAAAGAATTTCGTCTTCTCCGAAGGTTGAGAGTAAGGCTTCCAACGCATTCACACCATGTCGCAGGGATGCAACTTGGGCGGACAAATCTGCTCTATTTTCTGCCAACTGCCGGCTTGGATAAAGCCCTTCTTGCAGAAGTCCGATAATTCTATCTATTTGATCCTTACCCTCCTGAAACAAAAACTGGGGAACAATCACGATACCCTCCTCTGCTAAACTCTTTGCACCTGCAGGCATTGAACCTGGGGAAATTCCTCCAATCTCAGCGTGGTGAGCACGATTGGCAACATAACAAACAGGAGCACCAGAAACACCGAAAACGGGGGCAAGTAGAGATACATCCGGCAAATGAGAACCACCAAATGCGGGATGATTAGAAACAAGGATGTCTCCTTTGGATAAAGAAGTGAATTTTTTAAGCAGGCACCGAGTAAATAAACCCATAGCTCCCAAGTGGACTGGAATATGGGGTGCATTGGCAACTAAGTAGCCTTGGTCATCAAGTAAGGCACAAGAAAAATCATACCTTTCCCTAATATTGACCGATAAGGATGTCCTCTCCAATTGGCTTCCCATTTCATCCGCTAAACACTGAAATTTACTGGAGAATAATTCTCTCCGCACCGAACCTAGTTTGTGTGCGGGAGGAAGGGCCTGCATACGATTCAAGCGAAGCGTGCCCAAGTCCCCCACCTGTGCTTCCCATCCTTCCTCTACCCATAAAGTACCAAAATCATCAACGACCAGGCAGGGCCCTTCAATAACACTGCCAGCCCGAAGAGAGCCCCGAACATATCTCGAATCATGGGACAAAGGACTGACCGAAATGCGATCCCTTCCAAAAGATTCTACTCCCCTACTCTTCGAAGAACCTACCAAGCGTAATCTTAAAGAGTGAAGCTCGACGGTTTTCCCCGAAGGAAAATAACCAAAGATATGGGTAAACTTCAAACGAAACGCTTGCTCAATTTCTGCTGGATCCTGATAAATAATCTCGAGTGTTGAATCCTGACCGTAAAACCGAACGAGAGCAATTTTTTCGTAAACACGGCCTCTTTCTCCCACCTTCGCTATCGAATTTACCCCCTCCTCAACCATCTCTTGCTCCAAACCTTTAATAAATTTTGCACAAACCGGGGCCATAATAGACCGGGTAATTATTCGCTCAACTTTGGAGCATAACAGTCCATAAGCACTCAAAAGCCCTGAGTCCGCAGGGGATAAGATGGTGGACATTCCTAACTTGGTCGCAACTCCGCAGGCATGTTGCCCCCCAGCACCCCCGAATGCGACTAGAGCATGATTGGATGGATCATAGCCTTCTTCAATTGAAATTTTTCGAATCGCATTGGCCATAGAGTCATTCGCCAAGCTTACAAAACCTTCGAGAAGATCTTTTTTTGACTTCCCTGTTTTGTGTATCATTTCCTGCAATCTCTGCTCTGCATCAGCAAGAACGACTGGAGTAGCAAAACGGGAAGAATCTAAGCGACCGAGCAAAAGGTTTACATCCGTTAGGCAAAAAGGTCCTCCAAAACCATAACAAGCAGGTCCTGGATAAGCCCCGGCACTTGCCGGGCCAACTCGAAGCAAGCCATTTTCTTCATGGCAAACAGAACCGCCACCCGCAGCGACTGTTTCTAACTTCATCGCTAAGTTAGTTACATGTGCATCGCCTACGCGATGATTAGCTTGATAAGCAAAGGTTCCAGAGCACCTGGAAACATCAGTGCTCGTTCCGCCCATGTCCAAATTAATCGAATCGCGTTGCCCACAACTTTTTGCAATGGATGAAGCACCCACGACCCCAGCAGCTGGACCGCTTAGCAAACTGTCAATCGCACGGTATTGAGCACGATCAATTAAACCACCAGCACTGGTATTCACCAAAAGTGTTCCGTTGGTTCCGAGTTCAGACTCCACCCGATTCAGATATTCATATAAAATAATATAGAGGTAAGCTTCGACCACGGCACTTTCACAACGAGGTAACCACTTGATAAAAGGATGAAGCTTTGAAGACTCGATCACCACATCAAATCCAGATTCTCGCAACACCTCAGCCACTTGCTTTTCATGCTCTGGATTTAAATAAGAGTGAAGAAGGGATACTGCCGCGGTTTTTGATCCATTTTCCAACGCTTGCTGTGCCTGCTTTCTTACCCGTGAAAGATCGGGTGACACCAGCACTTCCCCATCTTGGTCTAGCCTTTCATCCACTTCGACTACCTCGTTGGTCAATGTTTTTCGCTTTTGGGGAATGAGGTCAAAGAGATTCATTCTTCGCTGGTCCCCGATCTCGAGCAAGTCAGCAAACCCAGAAGTGACAAATAGAACCGGACTTTCCCCGGTTTGCTCTAGAAGAGCATTCGTACACCTGGTGGTTGCCAAACGCATTCGAATACTCACTTCCTTGATGGAAATTCCCTGCCTCGCCAAGATTAGCTTCATACCTAATATCGGTGCTTCCCACGGGGTATTAATCTGAAAGGTCGTTCCAGGTTCAAGCGAGACCGGCAAATCCTGATCCAACTTTAAAACCAAAGAGTGTGGATCCCAGGAAATAATATGTGCATTCAAGGAGAGGGAGCCTGAAATCTGAATGGCCATGCCTTCGATAAAACCCTTTGGCCAATTAGGATTAGAACAAAGGGCAAATTGATTGCATCCGGACACATAGCCAATTTCTGCAGATAATGAACCACGGGAAAGAACCTTTACGCGGTGAAAAACTCCCTGATCTGAGCGGGCTAAACAATCGGTAAAGGTTCCCCCGGTATCGACAAAAAAATCCCAAGTTTTCCCACTCATTTTTTTTGCCTGTTATCCCCCCACTTAGCCAATGCTTGCAAATAGCCAGGCATAAGATCTAGATCTCGTGCTCCCTGGAGTACAATCGATTGGTATTCTTCGGACGGAGTTCCGTATTCGTAATTATTCGATAGATATAGGTAAACTAGAGATTCTTTTGTTCTGCTTTCTGTTTCAATAAAGACGCGAACTTTTACTTTTTTATAGAATCCTTGATCAACAGCTTCGTAGAGGTCTAACTCTTTCCAGTGTGCTGGCTGTAATTCCCAAAGACCTCCGTAAACCACATCCCCCTTAGACTGCTCAACCCCCGCATATCCATTCCCATTTATAAAATATTTCCAATCGGGCAGGAAAGCTTTACAGAGAATTCGAGCACCTGGACAGCGATACGCCATTTGTTTAAAATTCATATTTGAGCCATATGCAAAATAAAGATCCATGGGTCCTCCGTTGCTAGCCTTCCTTTGATTGGCTGGCAAGTGCATAGGATTCGTGCTTGTATAATCTCCGAATTTGGTCAATGTATGAGCCCATCGTTAGGAGCCTGCTTAATTGCCTGCCCCCTTGGTTTTACCATAATCTTTATTGAAAGATGTTGGACGAAACGGCGACTCGGCTTCGGCTAAGTTGCGGATTTACTTTCGTAAATCCTTCGAACCAAGAAACCAAATCAAATCATGTCAGAACAAGTAAATAAACAAAATATAATCGAAAATAATCGTTCCCACGATAAAGACACCGGATCAAGTGAAGTTCAAATCGCTCTCCTCAGTGCTCGTATCGCTCACCTTACGGAACACTTAAAATCCCATCGCAAGGACTTTCATTCACGTCGTGGTCTTTTATTGATGGCGGCAAAAAGAAGAAAGCTTCTCGATTATCTTAAAAGAACAGACCTGAAACGCTACCAAGCCATCATTGAAAAGCTTGAATTGCGTCGATAATCGCCTTTTCTTTTTACCCTTTCATTCTCGTGATTCACGAGTAAATTCCCCTCCATTTTAACTACCCACAGTACGCTTGTGTGCGGTGGAAATTGTTAAATATGAGGGACTTCGACCCGACAATCCGGTCTAATCGAAGGGATGAACAAAACAAACAACAGTAAGTACGCAAAATGAACCAAAAGCATAATGTAACCGCCGAAAAACTCGGCATCCAACTTTCCTCGGGCACCCTAGCGGGTTTAGCCAGTGGAGCTGTCACCGTCGCCATGGGAGAAACAACCGTTTTTGTTTCCGCCACTGCAGCGACTACCCTACGCCCAGGGCAGGATTTCTTTCCCCTGACCGTAGATTACCGCGAAAAATTTACCGCCGCCGGTCGATTCCCAGGTGGCTACTTCAAGCGTGAAGGTAAACCATCTGAGAAAGAAATCTTAACCTCTCGGCTTTGCGACCGTCCTTTACGTCCCCTTTTTCCTAAGGGTTTCTTAAATGAGGTCCAAATTATTGGCTATTTGCTTTCAACCGATCAAATTAATGAGGCCGATGTCCTCATGGTTAATGGCGCATCCGCCGCACTCATGATTTCAGACATTCCCTGGAATGGTCCCATTGGCTGTGTTCGCTTAGGTGAAATTAATGGCGAATTTGTGGTCAATCCCAACAACGAGGAAATGTATGATTCCAGCTTGGACCTCATTTATGTAGGGAATGAGAAAGAAATGATGATGATCGAAGGTTCGGCAGATCAGATCCCTGAGTCCCGCTTTATAGAAGCCCTTGAATTCGCTCATGAATCAATCCAGGAAATCATTGCTGCCCAGCGTGAATTAGCTAAACTTTGTGGAAAAGCCAAAAAGGAATTTGATCTGGTTAAAGCACCTGACGAAGTACTTGCCCTCTGCCGAGAAATTACTGGCAATCGCATGGAAGAAGCAATCTTCGCCGCATCCAAGCAAGAGCGTCAGGTCGCAGTTGATGTAGTAAAAGAAGATGCATCCAAAGCCTGTGAAGAAAAGTTCGGGGATGACTTTGACCCGGATCATGTGAGTATGGCTTTTGAAGTAATTCAGGAAGAAGTTTATCGTGAAAACATTCTCATTCGTGGTAAAAGAGCGGATGGTCGCGGACCTGCTGACCTCCGAGAAATTTCCTGTGAAACTGGAGTTCTTCCACGTGTTCACGGATCTGCCATCTTTTCTCGAGGTGAGACCCAGTCCTTGGTTTTAAGTACATTAGGCACTAGCCGTGATGTCCAAGACCTCGATGGCCTCACTGGCGGACCAACAGCGAAATCCTTCATCCTTCACTACAATTTCCCTCCTTTCTCAGTTGGAGAAGCAGGCCGTTTTGGTTTTACCGGTCGTCGCGAAATTGGACATGGTGCTTTGGCGGAAAGATCAGTTTTACCGATTCTTCCCCCAGAGGATGACTTTCCTTACGCGATAAGAATTGTATCCGAAATCATGGCCTCCAATGGATCAACCTCCATGGCCAGTGTTTGTGGCGGATCGCTTGCACTTATGGACGCCGGGGTACCCATCAGTCAGCACGTTGCTGGAATTTCAACTGGATTGGTCTGCGAAATGAATGAAGCGGGTGAAATTGCCAAGCATGTTGTCTTGACCGATATTATTGGAGCAGAAGATCACTTCGGAGATATGGACTTCAAGGTATGTGGAACCCGTGACGGAGTCACAGGTTTCCAGTTAGACCTCAAAATCCAAGGACTTCCTTTCGATATTGCCAAAGAAGCAATCAAGCAAGTTACTGAAGCTCGTTTCAAAATCCTTGATAAAATGGATGAAGCCTTACCTTCACATCGTAAAGAATTACGCGATCATGCTCCCCGTATTGAAACCGTTCAAATTGATCCCGAAAAGATTGGTGCTTTAATCGGCCCAGGCGGAAAAAATATACGCAGAATCACTGAAGTTACCGGAGCAAACATTGATATAGATGAAGACAACAGTGGTAAAATCAGGATCTATGCTACGGATACAGAAGCCATGAATCGTGCTCTCCAGGAAATTGACCTAGTCACCGGTGAAATCGAAGTTGGAAAAATTTACCGCGGTATTGTTCGTGGAGTTAAGGAATTTGGTGCTTTTGTAGAATGCTTGCCCGGAAAAGAAGGGCTTTGCCATATTTCTGAACTTGCCGACTTTCGGGTTAATAAAACCGAAGATATTTGCAAACTTGGTGATGAAATCATCGTAAAGTGTATCGGTATTGATGATAAAGGACGGGTAAAACTTAGCCGTCGTGCGGCGATGGAAGAAGAGAAATCTGATAAGGATGATTCTTCCGAACAACCCAAAGAAGATACCAGTGAAGAAGCAAAGGATTCAACAGAATCCTAAATATCTTTGCTTTCTGTAAATACTTAAATAACCGAAAGGGAGGATTGCCTTAGGGCGGTCCTCCCTTTTTTATTGGATTAATGAGTACAGATAAACCACTAATCTTGGCAACCAACGATGATGGCATTCAGTCTGGTTTCTTACAAGCACTCGTGAAGGAACTTATCAAAGTTGGCGAGGTCGTCGTTTGTGCCCCAGATGGAGAGAGAAGTTGGATAGGCCATGCAATTTCTCGAAACCAAAAGCTGGTGGCGAAAAAAGAAAAAGATTATCCGGCTGAAGCTTATGCACTTAATGGCACCCCCGCTGATTGTGTAAACCTTGCCTACGGAAATCTTTTATCCCGCACCCCTGATCTTGTAGTCAGCGGGATAAACCTTGGGTATAATATCACCCTCCCTATGGTTTTGTCATCTGGTACAGTCGGTGCTGCCTTGGAAGGCAGCCTTTTGGGCATCCCCTCCATTGCCTCAAGCATGGCATTATCTAGTGAAAAATTTGAAGGTATTCGCACATGTGTTGGCCAAAAACTGGATGCAACCACTCGCAAATCTTTGACGAATGCAGCCAAGGCGACGGCGAACTATGCAAAGCTTGTTCTCGAAATGCATCGTCATGATGGCCTTACAGTCCACAATCTAAACTTTCCTGTTGAATACGACGGAAAAATTGAACCCCTGATTAGCTTTGCAGGAAACTTAAAACTTGGAAGTATTTTTGAAAAAGAAAAAGGGAAAAAATATCACCAGCTGGTTTACAAAACCGAATGGATCGAAGAGGCAGAACCAGAAATTGGTTCAGATCTTTGGGCCCACAAGGAAGGTCTTCCTTCGGTTTCAAGGCTCGATTTTGCCCAAATGGGAGGAAAGTCTTACTTACAACCTTAGTGTTAGAGCGAAATTTTTAGTATGCTTCACAAGATTTTCCAGTGGTGGTATCACCGGAACCGGTCGTCCTATGGCCAATCCTACAAAAAGATCGATAATCGGTCTAAGGACAGGGACCTGATTCACTATTTTCATGATTTTGGAGGAGATGGGTTAAATTCTTACAGTTCTCATTGGCTCCGAAGGAAGATAATAAGAAGTATTTTTTGGATCTTTTTTTTGATTTTGGCAGCTTGGTTTACTTATGAAAGCTACCTTGGTCTTTTAATTTATGATAGTTAGAGTCATTTGACTTGATCGACTGCCTGGAAAAAGCTATGTTTATCGCTTTTCTCGTAACACCATGAAGAAGACGCACAAAGGAATAGCTAAAAGATTTAAGTTAACTGGTACAGGCAAAGTGAAGTTTCGCAAGCCTGGACAAAGGCACTTGCGTAGAAAACGCTCTGTAAAACAAGTCCGTGCTGGTCGCCAAGATCAAGTCCTAGCCGACGGTATGGCTCGACGCGTCATCCGTGCCCTTTCCGTTTAATTTTTCATTCCAGACTATTTCACTAACTTAGGAGATTTTTGATATGCCACGCGCACGCAATGTACCCGCCACCCGCAAACGCCGTAAAAAGGTATTAAAGAAAGCTAAAGGATACTTTGGAAACAAGTCTCGCCTTTTTCGTTATGCCAAAGATGCCGTAGATCGAGCAGAGGCTTATGCATACTCTCACCGACGCAAGAGGAAAACTGAATTCCGCCAGCTTTGGATTGTGCGTATAAATGCTGCATGCCGGGCTGAGGGTATCCGTTATGGAGAATTCATGCACGGTCTGGCCAAGGCTGAGATCGAACTCAACCGCAAAGTAATCTCAGAACTCGCTATTCACGAACCCGACTCTTTTAAAGAATTGGTCGTGAAGGCGAAGGCTGCACTCGAGGCCTAAGGGCCTGTTTGTCTTTTCGGCGTGGAGAACGATCTCCAAGCCATTGTCGCCCAAGCGGAGACAATACTTAAAACGGTTTCCTCCCGTGCGGACTGGGAGCAAGCAAAAGCAACCATTTTGGGTCCCAACGGTAGTCTTACCCGGGCGGCTAAAGGGATTGGGCAGCTAACCAAAGAAGAACGGCCCGCGTTTGGTCAGGCATTAAACCAAGCAAAGAAAAAAGTGGAGGGCTTTTTCAAAACCTCTAATGAATCTATTGAGGCTCAAGCTGATCTCGCTTCTTTAGGAGAAAAAGCGGATCCTTCCCTCCCCTCTGTCCCCAGTCATCTTGGCGGCACTCACCCCCTCACCAATGTCCGCCGTAGAGTGGTTTCGATTTTCAGAAAGATTGGATTTACTGTTGCCGAGGCAACCGAAGTCGAAACCGAATGGTTTTGCTTTGATGCCCTCAATACTCCTGATGATCATCCGGCAAGAGACGAACAGGATACGCTTTTCTTCCCACCAAATTCAACTTGGGCAAATATTACCCAAAAAGCGAAAGAAGCCCATGTGCTTAGGACACATACCTCCTCGGTTCAAATTCGTACGCTTTTTAAAGAAAAACCTCCTCTCCGGATTATTGCTCCGGGAAGATGCTTCCGAAGGGATACGGTGGATGCCACTCATTCCGCAAACTTTCATCAAACTGAAGGTCTTTATGTAGACAAAAATGTGACGGTCAAGGACCTGAAGGCAGTCTTGGATTACTTCTTGAAAGAATTATTTGGCGATAAGCTTGAAACCCGATTGCGGCCCAGTTTTTTTCCTTTCACCGAGCCAAGTTTTGAAGTTGACTTGAAAGCTCCCAACTTGGGCAAACTCAGTAATAAATGGATTGAAATTATGGGGTGCGGCATGGTGGACCCTGAAGTGCTAAAACTTGTGAACCTTGATCCTGAAGAATGGAGTGGTTTTGCATTTGGTTTAGGGATTGAACGGGTTGCTATGATTCTCCACGGCATTGATGATATCCGGCATTTTTACCAAAATGATCAGCGGTTCCTCAGCCAATTTTCGAACGCCACATGAAAATAAGTCTAGATTGGTTGAGTGCTTACATTGATTTACCGGATAATCCGGATGATTTAATTGATGTATTACCCATGCTTGGTATTGAAGTAGAAGCAGGCGAGGAACAGTCTTCTCGTAACCTTGATCATGTAGTCGTAGGTGAAATCCTAAGTAAGGTACCCCACCCCGAAGCCGACCGTCTCAGTGTTTGTGCCGTGGAAGTCGGTGGGGAAAAACCAGCCAATATTGTTTGTGGTGCCACAAACTTCCAACCCGGAGATCATGTCCCCGTAGCTTTACCCGGAGCGAAACTACCAGGTGGGTTTAAAATCAAGAAATCCAAACTCCGCGGCGTACCGTCCGAGGGAATGATGTGCAGTGCCAAAGAATTAGAAATTGGAACGGATGACCAAGGACTCTTGATCCTGCCTGATAATCCCAAGGTTGGAACCCCTATTGAGCAGTTATTGTCCGAGGATAAAGTTTTGGAATTAGAAATTACTGCCAACCGAGGAGATTGCCTCTCTTACCTTGGAGTAGCCAGAGAAATTTCCGCTTACTATCAGAGAAAGTATAATACCCCAAAAGTTGCGGATCTTGGAATTAAGCATGAGGAATGTCCCGATGGACATTTCCTGAATTCTGTAAGCATTGAGTCTAAAGATTGCTCTCGCTATGGTGCTTGGTCTATTCAGGGAGTATCCATTGCTCCAAGTCCAGATTGGCTAAAAGCGAGACTTGAATCGGTAGGATTGCGCCCTATTAATAATGTGGTTGATATCACAAACTTTGTTCTGCTTGAAACGGGTCAACCGCTTCATGCATTTGATGCTTCCAAAATAAAAGGAAAAACTATCCAAATTCGTCAAGCGAAGGAAAATGAGTCCATCACTACGCTCGACGATGTAAAAAGAAAATTAGATCCAAGTATGATGGTGATCGCTGATGGAGAAACTCCACTGGTCGTCGCAGGAATCATGGGGAGTGTGGATGCGGAAGTTAATACCACCACCACCGATCTGGTGCTCGAATCTGCTTGGTTTAGACCTGGAAGTATTCGGCATACCGCTCGCAAACTGGGGCTACATACCGACAGTTCCCAGAGGTTTTCACGGGATGTAGATCCCCAAGGACTGGAATATGCTGCTCAACGGGCTATTGACTTGATTCTGGAAATCGCCGGGGGAAAATGCTTACCCGAATATGTTTGCAAAGGCAGTGAGCCAAGAGGGGAACGAAAGATCGAAATCACTCAAGCTTATGCAGAAAGAATTTGTGGTTTTGAGATCCAACCAGAACAACTAAGCAGTGCCTGGAAAAGACTAGGGTTTTTGGTTGAAGGAAATGATCCCTGGCATGTCATCGTGCCTTCTTTTCGGTCGGAAGTGGAACGTCCCATTGATCTTGTGGAAGAATTCCTTCGCATTCATGGCACCAAAGATCTCCAAGATACACCAGTAGTCTGCCCTTCCACATCCCGGGAGAATGATGGCACCTACGAGGTTTGTCAAAAAGCGACTGACAACTTGGTCGGCCAAGGATATCAGGAAGCCTGCAATTACAGTCTTCGATCAGGCGAAGAAATAAATTCCTGGCACCCATCTTTCGATACAAATAGCCTTTCTCTTCTCAATCCTCTTACATCTGATCATACTCATGTGCGGGCTTCCTTGCTACCTGGCTTGGTTGACAACCTTGCCCACAACCAAAAAAACCTGAATGATTTAACCCGTGTTTTTGAAACGGGTCGTATTTTCCGTCCAGGCCCACGCGGAAATGTAGAGTGGATAAGTATCGCCTTTGCCTCTTTTTCCGAGCCAAACTCTCGCCAATGGAAGACCCAGGCGAAACTTGATTTCTTTGGGATTAAAAATCAATTCCTGTCGGTCTTACATGCGATGGGCCTTAGCCTGCCCAAAGGGGATTGGGAAAACCTTTCCAAATCAGCTCCATGGCAAAGCGATTACTCGGCCAAAATAGGAGATTGCCACCGTAATAAGCTGGAAGCATCTATTGGTATTTTGGATCTGCAATTAACCAAGAAAAAGGAAGCCAAAGGCCCGGTTTTTGCCGTTGAGATTTTAATCGACCCCATTCTCTTATCCAAAAGAAAGAAAGCTGTTACCTTCACCCGTTTCTCCTCTTTCCCACCGGCTATAAAAGATCTTGCTTTGGTGGTACAAGGAGACACGCCGGCGGAGTCTGTACGGTCAGACCTGGAACAGATCGCTATTTCTGTTGGAAGTGATCAATTTGAAGTGGACCCTGTTACGATCTTTGATCTTTTCCAAGGGCAAGGAATGGAGGCAGGCCAAAAAAGTGTTGCTTGCTCGATGCGCTTTCGGGCCCTTGACCGAACGCTGAGTGAAAAAGAAGTAAACCAAGCCTTTGATACCATCCTTCAAAAAATTGATCAAGATACCCCCTACGAATTAAGAACGTAAGATGAGTGAAGAAAAAAGTGTGGATATTGATTATGTTTCCAACTTGGCAAGAATTGAACTGTCTTCCCAGGAGAGAGATAAATTCCAATCTCAATTGGGCGATGTGTTAAAATATTTTGAAAAACTACAAGAAGTTGATGTTGAAGGAGTAGAGCCTACCGCCCATGCCTTCCCTCGGTTTAATGTCTGGGATCAAGATGAGGTTCAACCCGGGCTAAGCACAGATCAAGCATTACAAAATGCACCCAAGCAACGCAGTCAGCAAATTGTAGTGCCCAAAGTGGTGGAAGAATAAGCAAGGAACGATGGAATCATCCCAACTTACTTCTGCCACAGCAACGGAGCTGATTGATTTACTCGAGGGTGAAACTGTATCCTCTGTTGAAATCACCCAAGCTTTTATCCAGCGTATACAAGCGGTAGACCAAAAGGTTCATGCTTTTTTACACCTCGACGAGGAGGATATGATCAAACAGGCAAAAAGCTCAGATGAGCGAAGGTCCCAAGGTAAATCTTTGACTCGACTAGATGGAATTCCTGTCGGTTTAAAAGATGTAATCAGTGCTGAAGGACAACCTCTCACCGCTGCCAGTAAAATCTTAGAAAACTATGTTTCCCCGTATGATGCCACTGTTACCCGAAAGCTTAAGGAAGCCGGTGCTGTGATTGGGGGCAGGCTCAACCTCGATGAGTTTGCCATGGGATCCTCCACCGAAAACTCTGCGTACGGACCAACCCGAAATCCTTGGAACTTGGATTGCGTCCCGGGAGGAAGCAGTGGAGGAAGTTCAGCTGCAGTGGCAGCCAGGGAAATTCCTCTTAGCCTTGGCTCTGACACCGGTGGATCCATTAGGCAACCGGCATCACTTTGTGGCGTGGTTGGTATGAAGCCCACATACGGCATGGTATCCCGGTATGGACTGGCAGCCTTCGCCTCCTCACTTGATCAAATTGGTCCCTTCGCCCAAACCGTGGAAGATGCAGCACTTCTACTGGAAATAATTTCAGGCCATGACCCGTTGGACTCAACCAGTTATCCTTCTCATGTTCCCTCTTATTCCCGTGAACTAAAGGCACCCCTTGAACCCTGTAAACTTGGACTTCCCCAGGAATTTTTCGGGGAAGGTATGGATGAAGAGGTTCGAAAATCCATTGATCTGGTCATTGAGTTTTACAAATCAAAGGGTTTCGAGATGGTAGAGCTTTCTTTGCCCAGTACAGATTTATCAATTCCAGTTTACTATGTTATCGCAACCGCCGAAGCATCATCCAACCTCGCCCGCTATGATGGAATTCGATACACCTCCAGAAGCGAAAAAGCTAGCAACGCCATCGATGTCTACGCTAAAAGTCGAGGAGAAGGCTTTGGCGAGGAAGTGAAAAGAAGATGCATTCTTGGTGCCTATGCTCTCAGCAGTGGTTACTACGATGCCTATTACCTGCGAGCCCAGAAGACCCGTACTCTCATTCGCCAGGATTTTGATCAAGCGTTTGAACAGGTCGATGCTATTCTCACCCCTACTTCCCCGACCCCCGCCTTTCGGTTTGGGGAAAAGAGTGACAATCCAATTTCCATGTACCTAAGTGATATTTACACCATCTCAACAAACTTGGCTGGATTACCCGGGATTTCTGTACCGTGCGGATTTTCACAGTCTGGTCTGCCTATTGGTATGCAACTCATCGGGCAGGCGTTGAACGAAAGTAAATTATTATCGATTGCCCATGTCTACGACCAAGAACATAACTATGGTCGAAAAGCTCCAAGCCTCTGACCTTAACAGGATATTCAAAAGATGAAATACGAAGCGGTCATTGGTTTAGAAGTGCATGTTCAATTGGACACCAAGTCAAAGATGTTCACCCGGGTTGGCACTGGCTTTGGGCAGCCTCCCAATACTCTTACCAACCCTGTGGTCCTGGGTCTTCCTGGCGCCCTTCCTGTTATGAATCTGGCCGCGATTGAAAAATCAATCAAGGTGGGCTTATTACTTGGGTGCAAAATTGCTCCCATCTGCAAGTGGGACCGTAAAAATTACTTTTACCCGGACATGCCCAAGAACTATCAAATCTCGCAATTTGATCAGCCCATCTGCGAGGGAGGAGAAGTTGAAATTGAAATGCCCGGAGAATCTCCAGCAGTCATGGGATCCCACAGGAAAGTAGAACTTACAAGGATCCACCTGGAGGAGGATGTGGGGAAACTTACCCACTACGAGTCAGACAGTTTGGTCGATTATAACCGAGCAGGTTGCCCTTTGCTTGAGATTGTCAGCGAACCCGATTTATTTTCTCCCGACGAAGTTTTTGCCTATTTAACTTCGCTCCGAAATTCTCTCGTATCTGCAGAAATTTCAGATTGCGACATGGAAAAGGGACAGCTCAGGTGCGATGCTAATATAAGTGTTCGCCCCGTGGGCACCGAAGCCTTGGGTACGAAAGTTGAAATTAAAAACCTAAACACTATTTCCGGAGTTCGCAATGGTGTGGAATATGAGATCAAGCGCCAAACCAAGGCCATGCTAGAAGGAGAAACAATTATTCAGGAAACCCGAAGGTGGAACCCTGACCAGAAATATACCACTCCTATGCGGACCAAAGAAATGGCTCATGATTATCGCTATTTCCCTGACCCCGATTTAATGCCTGTAAAAATTGACCAGCAATGGATAGACCGGATCAAAAAGGAACTGCCGGAAAAGCCATTTGATAAACAAAGAAGGTATCAATCCGAGATGAGGCTGCCCTACTCTTCCACATCCGCTCTTTGCGGAGACCGTCCATTATGTGAATATTTTGAGAAAGCGGCGGCTCTTACAAAAGTTCCTGCCAAAGTGGCAAACTGGGTGGTCAACGACTTGCTCCGTGAACTTGGACAAAATAACGATCACAATGATCCCTCGGCGGAAACAGTTACCCTAGATAATTGTAAAATTTCTCCCCAAGCACTCGCGGAACTCATATGCCTTATTGAGGATGGAACCATTTCTAATAATGTAGCCAAGGAACTTTTTCCTGAAATGTTTTGTTCCGGAAAGTCAGCGAAGGAATTAGTTGCATCCAAAGGGTTGGAAATGAAATCAGATGGAGATGAAATTGATAGTCTCTGCGCTGAGGCGATTGCAAAAGACCCAGATGCTGCAGAAAAATTTCGCGGTGGGAAAGAAGGTGCAATCAATGCACTGAAAGGTGCGGTCATGAAAGCAACACGCGGGCAGGCAAATCCCAAGCTTGTGGACGAAACTCTTCGTCGCCTTCTTTCGTCTTAATATAGTCCCATAAATTTTTTCTTACCCCCCGATAAACCCCTATTGAGATTCAGTCTCAAATAAACTTTCCTTTATCTGCAAACCCTGTAAGCTCGACTGCATATATTTTATGACAATATTTCACCCCATCCCTTTCCTCTTAATTGGTCTCTTGTATCTACCGAGCTCGATCTTTTCTGAGATAAAAGAAACGCAGCAAATTATTGAAGAATGGATTGATACTGAACATTTAATTTCAAAGGAGTCTTCCCTCTGGAAATCGGAACAAGCTGCCCTCTTTGATCTTCAATCTGCCTTAGCAGAAGAATTATCGACCCTGCATGACAAACTTAAACGTTCGGAAGAGGAGGCATCTGGGGCAGACAAGCAGCGAAGTGACCTGATGGAAAGAGAAGAAAAAGCTAAGGATGCCACAGAGGCTCTTTTTCGTGGTCTACAAAAAGTGGAAAAAAAGGTGGACGACGTTTTTGCTCTGCTTCCCACTCCCTTATCCGAGCGCCTTTCTCCTTTTCGCGAAAAGTTAGATGCAGGTCCCCAAAAAGCCCGCCTTACCTTGCGGCAGAGAGTAGAAACTCTGATTTCACTGATGCAAGCGGTTCACCTCTTTCACCGGACTGTCACCTTAGAAAGACAGGAGTTCACCCTAAATGACGACCAGTCCAGAGAATTCATGGTTCTATACTTCGGGCTTGGAGTCGCGTATTTTGTCAATGAATCAGGTACGGTTTCCGGATATGGTCTGCCATCCCCGTCCGGGTGGAAGTGGGTGCGAAAAGATGAAATTGCGCGTGAGGTCACCACCGGAGTTCAAATGGTGAACAACCGGGCCATGCCTCGCTTTCTCGACCTTCCAATGCCTGCACCCGGAGGATTTGCCCAATGAATACATTCCTAAGGGTACTACTATTACTTTTGCCCATCTTCCCATGGATTCTGGGAGCCCAGGGCATTCAACAGGTTCGGGCAACAGCCAGAACTGATTTACAAAATGCCACGCAAAGACTTTCGGTCCTGCGTGAGGATATAGAAAAAGAAAAAATTCCTCTCGCACAAAAAGTGGCAAAGCAGGAAAGAGAAGCGGCTGAAAGAAGAAAAGAATTAGACCGTAGGCTTCGTCTGCGTGACAACCGCGATGCAAACCTATTGCAACTCAAAGAAGAAGTTCAAAAGAATGAACGTGAACTTAAATCTTCTCTTCGACTTCTTAAGGACTATGCCAGAAGCTGGAGGCAGGGAACTCCACCTGCTGAGCAAGCCTTGTGGAGCGCAAAGCTTGGGCTGTATCTGACTAAAGATCAAGGCCCTATCGATCAATCGATTCAAGCGTATTTAGATATTCTTCAGCTTTCCATCCAAGCCACAAAAGAACAAGCTGGCGGACTCTCTTTTACGGGAGATGCCATCGTTCCGCCTGAAGGCATGCGGGAAGAGGGCGTTTTTTGGGCAATGGGTCCGGTTTCTTTTTTCTCCGGTTCTGATGGGAGTGCAGGTTTTATCGAAAAATCCTTTCATTCCGATCAATTTTCATCGATTGATTTATCAGCGGAATCGGTCAAACGCCTTGAGCCCTCAAGACTTTTACAAGCATCTGAGGACTCATCCACATCTATCAAACAAGCACTGTCTGCTGCCCCAGGTTCACTTTCTACGATCCCACTTGACCCAAGCTTAGGCAAAGCATTTGTCATGGAAGGTGGAGAGCTTACCATGATCGAAGAATTACAAAAAGGGGGCATCTGGATATTTCCCATTCTTTTCTTTGCGACTATTTCCTTACTCATTGCAGTCTACAAAGCTTTTCAGATTTTGGGTGTTCCCACACCCCAGAAACTTGCCTCTTTGGATGGATCTTACCGGGGCCCATTTGAATTATTGCGCAAAACTGCTGACAGCTACCAAGGAAATAAGCCTGAAATTCTCGAAGAAATTTTATATGAGGGTATAATCGACTTTCAGGTTCGTCTGGAAAAAGCTCTTCCTTTAATTGCGGTAACCGCAGCTACGGCTCCTCTGCTCGGACTTCTTGGTACCGTGACCGGGATGATTGATGTTTTCCGCCAAATCACCAATTTCGCCAATCCGGAAAACAGTGAATTAGCTCGGGGTATTTCAGAAGCTTTAGTGACAACCAAATTTGGTTTAATCACGGCAATTCCCTCTCTTATTGCTCATGCTCTTCTTTCCCGCAGACTTCAGGGTGTTATATCCAAGCTTGAAAGCTTTGCCGCCCGGCTGGTTCACCTCAAGAGGGAGGAATCCAACCAAGCTGAAAATGAAAGCTCAAGAAATGAACCCACTGGTTGAATTTTTCACGGACGCAAATAATGTCTGGAAAAAAGGTGGCTCTTTAATGCCGGTCATTGGAGTTCTATCCCTGTACACTTACTATGTCGCGTTTGACCTGTGGTGGAGGTTACGTACCGTTATTCCAAAGGACCTTAAAGCCTTCCCTCGGGAGCGATGGGGTGCTTTTCAAGGGGGAGGGAAAGTGGACCGTATCATCAGATATTGCATCGGTGACCATAATGACCGTAAGGAAACACGTCGGCGATTTGAACAAGTCAGGGATGCGGACTCCTCTTACTTGGGCCGGAGAATTAAGTTTTTACTGGTATTGGCCAGCGCTTCTCCCCTGGTTGGATTATTGGGTACAGTGATTGGCATGCTTCAAACCTTTAGCGGCCTCAGTATGCAGGATAGTTACAAAATGGATCTGGTCGCCAGCGGTATCTCGCAAGCCTTGATTACAACCCAAGCCGGACTGCTCGTGGCCATCCCTGCACTTGCGATCATACACATTCTCCAAAGACAAAAAAAAGACTGGCTCCATTGTATTAACCGGTTGGAAAGCCTTTCTATTAGGCAGGTACGTAATACCACAGTTCAAGGATGAGACTCTACGGAAGATCAAGATCTTTAGAAGATCAGGAAGATGGATCCATTAATGTATCTCCTTTAATTGATGTGGTCTTCATCCTCCTGATTTTTTTTATTGTATCCGCCACTTTTGTCAGCCTTCCTGGAGTAGAAATCTCACGGCCCAACGCACAAACTTCCAATTCTTTGCAGAAAAACTCCATTCTGTTTGCTGTCTCCGGTGAGAACCAAATCTTTTATGGTGGTACCGAAGTCCAACTATCTGAGGTTCCCAGCCTCATTGATGCCGCGAGTAAAGATCGGAATAAGCCTGTGGTTATCCAGACCGACCAGTGGGCTGATGCCGCACTTCTTGCAAAAGTGATCGCCCAAGCTCGAAAAAAAGCGCCCGCCGTCTCCATCGCCACTCGCAAGCCAAGATGAGAAGGAGAACTCATTCACTTCACGCAGACCAAGCGGAGATCAATGTATCTCCCTTGATCGACATGGTTTTTATTCTTCTTATTTTCTTTATTGTCGCGACATCCTTCGTCAACGAGGTAGGCATTACCTCGAAATACAAAGATAGTGCAAGCCCCACAGACCAGAAAAGGACTCCGTTAACCTTTGAACTCTCTCCCTCCGGTCAAATTTTACAAAATGGTGCGGCCATTGGTCTCGAAGAAGTTGCCCCTCTTGTCCGCAATGCCCACGAGGAATCAAAGGCATCAATCATTGTCCGGGTATCTCCAGGTTCCAAGGCTGGCCTAGCTACTGAAGTCATGGACCAAGCAATGCGTGGGGGAGCCAAAGCCATCAAAATGAGCCCTTTACCGAAATGAAACCAAAAGATGAAATATTTGAGGGTATTCCAGGGGTGGAATCGGAAAAAATCCCGGGTTCCTCTAAGCTCAGTATTATTCTTTCCATTCTTACCTCTTTGCTACTTTTTGGCTTACTCCCCCTGTCCGAATTTATTCGGACTGAAGAATGGCTTGTTCGCCAAGTGGATGCCCCCAGGTTTGCTCCCCCCCCTCCACCTAAAACCCGAATGGAACAAACGGTAGAAAAACAGGCCGAGAAACAAACCCAAGAACCGGTTCTTTCCAAGTCCGTGAAGAAGCTTGATACCAGCCCGGTAGAGGTAAGCCTTGATGTCGGTCCAGGTGATTTTAAAGCCGCATTTTCTCTCGCAAGTTTCAACCCTGTGCCCAGCGGTTTCGGCCAAGAACTGATATTCGATATTCATGATCTTGACCGGAACCCCTCAGTATTAAAACGTGGAGCTTTACGTTATCCATCCAATCTCAAAAGAAAAGGACTTGAAGGGGAAGTGAAATTACTCATCCAAATTAATGAAGTGGGAAAAGTTGAAGTTCTCGAAGTGGTTTCCAGTACCCACCCAGACTTCGTCAAACCTTCCCGCGAAGCCGCCCAAAACTCAATTTATGAACCACCCAGAAGAAATGGAGAGGCGGTAAAAGTTCAGTTTTTCCTCCCCGTACGTTTCTCCCTTTTAAAATAATGAAAGTTTACACTTTTTTCTTTTTCTCTGTTTTCATTTCCTTACATGGTCAGGCACCAAAACCGGAACTTACCCAAGACTTTTGGAATAACCCATCCTTTGTTCGGAGCTTTATGGGAGACTATGGATTTAGGAGTGACATTGAGCCCAGAGTTAGTAAGTCAGAACAAAATGTCTTGGGTGAAGTGATTGCCAAAGCAGAAAACCAACTTGAAGAAGCCATCACTTACCTAGAAAAAAAACTGGATGAAAAAAGTAGCCCAGCTCTTGATTATGCACTCGGTACCATGTATTACCAGATCAGTCGGCTTAGCGCCGCCCAAGGCGCTTACAAAAAAGCGATTGATAAATTCCCCACTTTTTTACGAGCCCATAAAAACCTGGGTCTGGTTCTCCTAAACCTGGGAAACTTAGATCAAGCATCGAAAAGTCTAACCAAAGCCATTAGCTTGGGAGATGGGGATGGTATTACCTACATTGCCTTGGGTTATTGCCACTTGAGCCTCGAGCGTTACTTGTCAGCAGAAAATGCTTACAGGATGGGTATGCTCTTACTCCCTGACAGTAAAGATGCACGCAATGGATTGGTAAACTGTTTCCTCTACACCGAACGTTTCCCTGAGGCTTTGGCATTACTCGATGAATTGCTTCACCAAGACCCACAGGATACTTTCTGCCACCGTGCTCGTGCTGAAGTTTTACAAGCACTTAAAAAAGAAAAGAAAGCAGTTGTTTCCCTCGAAACATTGAAACGGATGGGTAAGTTAAAACTAGCGGATTATATGGTGCTCGGTGACCTCTATCATAATCTTGAACTCTTTGATCAATCCCTCCGAATTTATGAGGAAGCGATTACCAAAAAAAATAAACTCCCCCTGCGTAGTTATGTTCGGGTGGCCCGCATACTTATAAGCCGAGGTTCTTACCAAGACGGATTTTCTTATTTGGAAAAGATCGAAAAAATCTTTGGCAAAGGATATTCTGACGAAGATGAAAAGGAAATTCGCCTGCTTCAGGCAGAGGTCATGAGAGCGACTGGAAAAGATGAAGACGCCCACAAAATCTTAACAACTCTTGTCACTCAACATCCGCTCGAAGGAAAAGCTCACCTTATTCTCGGCCAACTCGCATTGAACAAACAGGAATTCATCGAAGCAGGTATCCGTTTCGATCGGGCAGCCCAAGATCCGGACTATAAAACACCTGCCCTACTGGAACATGCCAGGATGCTGGTATCTAATCAGAAATATAAAAAAGCCATTGAATTACTCGAGGAAGCCCAAGCCCATGAGCCTCAAAAGAGAGTGGAAAAATACCTCGGCTCGATCAACAACCTCTTGATCAGTTCCCGCATACGGTTTTAAGCAACGGGTATTTTCCTTGAACATATCAACGCATCATGATATGTTGATATGTTCATGAGTAACGGGATATCAATCAGAAAGATTCTAGAGGACGGAAAGAAGCTATTTTCCGTGGAGTTTTTTCCACCCAAAGACGATGCAGCCGGTAAAAGGATGCTCGCAACTGCTGCTGAAATCCAGCCCCACAATCCCGATTTTGTATCCATCACCTATGGTGCTGGTGGAGGAACCCGGGAAACAACCATGCACTACGCCAAGTTACTCAAAGAAGAGCATGGATTTGAGGTTATGCCCCACCTAACCTGCGTAGGACACACCCGAGATGAACTCCTTACAATCCTTGAAGATTTTGCCAACGCTGGATTTTGTAACATTATGGCCCTGCGTGGAGACCCCCCCAAAGGAGAAACCCAATTTCAAGCAATGGAGGGTGGGTTCTCTTACGCATCAGACTTAGTTGCTTTGATTCGAGAAAATTTTCCTGCGTTTGGTATCGGTGTAGGTGGTTACCCAGAAAAACACCCTGAGGCTTCAGATCACGCCACCGATTTACGAAACTTAAAAACTAAAGTCGATGCAGGTGCAGACTTTATCACCACCCAATTATTTTTTGACAACCAGGCCTTTTTTAAGTTTGTAAACGACTGCCAGCATGCAGGAATCTCGGTACCAGTCCTCCCCGGTTTGCTCCCTGTCTTATCACTTGGTCAGGTGCAAAGATTTTGTACGATGTGCGAAGCCGCTTTTCCATCAGAATTAGAACATGCCCTCAATGAATCTGAAGAGTCCGACCAAGCCAAAGTTGGCGCCGATTGGGCCCTTGGCCAAGTAGAGGAATTACTCGAGGGTGGCAGCCCTGGCTTTCACCTGTATGCTTTAAATAAATCTCAAAGCACGCTGAGAATTCTTGATGGCTTGGACCGGGTAAAAAACTAGATTCCAGTCACTTCTTCAATGGTTGAGGCGGCTTTTAGCCGATCGAGAAAAGCATCAAAAGTAGCATCTTTTTTTCGCTCCGTTAGGTATTCCACAATTTTTTCCTTCAAACTTTCGTAGGGAGTCAGCTTTCCATCACTTCTCTCTCTAACCAAAATTAAATGCCAGCCAAATTGCGTGCGGACTGGCTTACTGAGTTCGCCAGCATTCATAGAAAAAGCTGCTTTTTCAAATTCTGGAACCATACGCCCCCGGGCAAATGCCCCTAAATCCCCATCATTGCCTCCATCATCTGATTCCTGTCTGACAAGTTCAGTAAAATCAGCACCCGCTTCTATCTTTTCTCGGATTGCAAAAATTGCTTCTTCTGCACGGGTAAACTCTTCTTCGCTTGATGCTTTTTTGAGAAGATGAGCAGCGGTTACCGTCTCCTCCGAAGTAAACAGGTCCGGGCGTGAATCATAATATTTTTTGGCATCCTCTTCAGAAGCAGGGACACATTTTGATTCCTCTTCCAATAGCAAATTGAACTGTATCTGGTTGCTTACTTCCTTACGCAGACTCTCCTTGTCTTTAATCACCGGATGCTTTCCAGACTCAAATGCTTTCTTCCCCCCATTTTGACGAATCCACTGCTTCATTTGCTGGTTCACTTCTCCCGAATCCACCTTATATTTTCTTCGTTGGCTTTCCTGAGACATTAAGGTCTGATCGATCAAGCGATCTTTGGCCATATCAATTGCGGCCATTTGGATAACCTCCTGTGGTTTACCAGCCATTTTCTCGGCTACACTTTGATATAAGGATTGGGCTTGCCCTTCAATTGCCCAATCCGGAATTACATGATCATTTACCTTAATTGCCATAGCTAAATATTTTAATGGATTCTCAATTCTTGTAAACAAACCATTTAATCTCAAGAGAGTCTCAATAAGGTTGACCGTCGATTTCTGAATGGTTAAGAATTTGGAAATGGTTTCTATATGCAACGAGAATTTAGAAAGCTTTTCTGACTTTCTAGTAAGCAAAGGCTTGCGAATGACCGGTCAAAGAAAAGGAGTATTTGAAGCACTCTTTAAACAACCTGGTCACTTCACCGCCGAGCAACTTCTCCAAGATGCACAAAGCCTGGACGACACAGTATCAAGAGCTACCGTTTATCGTTGCCTTCCTCTTTTGGTGGAAAGTGGAGTGATTCGAAAAATCGATGTGGGACAAGACAATAAGTATTATGCCCTCAATGGAAGTTCAGAAACCTTTAAAGCTCAGGTTGTTTGCATAGATTGTGATAAGATTTTTGACATCGATGCTCCTTTTATGGAGTGGTACGGAAAAAATGTATCCGCCAAGCTAGGACTCGATGTAAAAGATCAACGGCTTCAAGTCCATGCTGAATGCCCCCAATTTCGAAAACAAGGTAATTGCTCGCGCTCTATCAACTAATCTATCCGATGCCAGACACTCTCGCTGCCCCCCCTTCCCTTCAGGTTTTCCGTCACCAAAGCTCATCATCCTTAACCAAACAACAAGAAGAAATCATTCGGCTTAAAGAAGAAAAGAATGCAATTATCCTCTGCCATAATTACCAAATTGATCCGATTCAGCAAGTTGCGGACTATGTTGGTGACTCCCTTGGTTTAGCCCGAAAAGCCGCCGAAACTGATGCGGAAATAATCATATTCTGCGGGGTACACTTCATGGCTGAAACTGCCAAGATCCTCAACCCAGGAAAAACTGTCCTCCTTCCCGATCTGGATGCAGGCTGCTCCCTTTCCGATTCCTGCCCTGCCGAACAACTCGCTGCTTACAAACAGAAAAACCCAGACCTTTACATTGTGGCCTATGTTAATTGTTCTGCTGCCGTCAAAGCCCTCAGCGATGTCATCTGTACCAGTGGGAATGCTGTCAAAATTGT
>Ga0206129_10001481_pt1 | contig 31749 bp, 25 predicted proteins | sample Helgoland_Spring_8_FD_148616 | JGI IMG/M metagenome (GOLD analysis project Ga0206129, IMG submission 148616) | Pelagic subsurface seawater microbial communities from Kabeltonne, Helgoland, North Sea - Helgoland_Spring_Bloom_20160502_2 | ecosystem: Environmental > Aquatic > Marine > Epipelagic ...
CGGGGTATGGAGAAGGAACTGCTCCACCCCAAACCCAGGGCTACAGTAATGGTGCAACTGATCCACAAGAGGACGCGGCAAATGCAGGAAGTGCGGACGGAGATAAATTAAATGAACTGAATAATATCCAAGGTGGAGGAAGACGAAGACGACGAGGCAAACAACACGGCGGAAACAATGACGCCATACAGCCTCCAACGAGTGAAGACAGTGGCGACGCATCTGGCGATACATCCAGTGGAGAAGTAAAAGCAATCAACGTGCAAAGCCCTGCAAGAGAAACAGCTTCGGGTCCATATACTACAGATAGTCAAGTGACAGCCAACCAAGAATCGAGTAATCAGGGACTGGCTGATACCAAATACGATAATGTTGGTGGTGGAAAACGCCGAAGAAAGAGAAGAACTCGTGGCCGAAAGAGTAGAGGGAAATCCAAATCCAAAAAAAGCAAAGGTAAGAAAAAGACAGTTAAGAAGTCTCGTTCTAAGAGAACAAAGAAACGTTAATAAATTAAATTAGTTTTATCCAAAATAGTATTGTTTACGAAACAATAATATTTTGGTATTATAAGTATAATCTATACAAATCGAAGTTTATAATGCCAAAAGGAGGTGATTGGTTTAATTTTGCTTACGTGACAGTAGCGTATATAGCTCTTGCATTAGGGATGATGCTATTTCTTGCAATCGATGATATACGTGCTAATTGGCCAAAGTATAGATGCAATCCAATGTATATGCCATTATCGAAAAATGTCCAGGAAGATTTTACATTTTGTGTTCAAAATATGCAGGCAAACTACATGGGTGTGTTGTTAAAACCAATAACATGGATTATCAAGAACCTTGGAACTATGGCGGGCGATGTGTTTGGATCGTTACAGAAGTTCCGAAAGATGATATCTTTTATTCGAGATTTTATTACAAATATTGTTGGATCGATTATGGGCATATTTGCAAATATAACCATACAGATGCAAAAGCTGTCTATTTCTATAAAAGATAGTGTTGGAAAAATGGTCGGTGTCATGGTTACGTTATTGTATACGATGGATGGTTCAGTAAAGACCATGCAGAGTGCATGGGCTGGGCCGCCTGGTCAAATGGTTCGAGCGATATGTTTTAGAGACGATACGCTTGTTGAAATGGAAAATGGTGAGCTTTTACCTATGAATAGAGTTTCTTTAGGAGATAAATTAAGCAGTGGAAAGTCTGTGTATGCGGTTCTCAAGGTTGCGAATGCAAACAAAGAATGTTTTTATAGAATGAAGTCTAAATGTGAACAGAAGAGAGACATTTTTGTTACAGGATCTCATTATGTGTTGAACGAATATACAAATGCATATTGTATGGTGAAGGATCATCCCGACGCGGTGTTAACGAGCGAAACAGCCGACACATTTTCATGTTTGATCACCGAAGATCATACTATTCCCATTGGAGGGGTAACGTTTTGGGATTGGGAAGACGATTTAATCACGAAGTAATCACAACGATTAAGAAATGAAGCAACGACTATATGATAGAGTGGTTGTAAAAGGGTTATGTTGGTTTGAATATTATCCATGTTCAATATATGAACAATATTCAAAAAAGTATAGATTATATCAATAAAACATATGACAAGTTGTCTTACTTTGATTTATACGGGGGATCTGTCTTTATATGTATAGTTTTGATTTCGCTTCTTGTTCTCTACATGCAGTATGCGAAGATAAGTATGAATATCGAACCCGTAAAACGAGACTGGCCAAAACACAGGTGTAACCCAATATATATGCCTTTTGCTGGATACATTATGCGGCCGAAAGGTGTGAGTTGGGTTGAGTTTGCGGGAAACAATGCTAACTATTGTATCAACGACATGTTTACAAATATCGTGAGTAATTTTACCAATCCTATCAAGTTTATTCTGTACCCTATTCTGGGTATGTGGAAAATTATATTTTCTGTATTGCAGTCTATTCGAAAAATGTTTCTATCTATCCGCGATAAACTGAAACAGGTAGTTGCAAACCTTATGAATCGCGTCTCTGGATTTGTAATTGTCATTCAACAAATAATAATATCAATGCGTGATTTGTTTGCCAAAGTTCAGGGTGTGGCCGTAGCAGGATTATATACGGTGTTGGGTTCATATTACACTCTAAAGTCAGCACTTGGTGCGGTGATGGAGTTGTGTATTATATTTTTGGTAACGATGGCTGCGATAATTGTTGGTTTTTGGATGATGCCGTGGACATGGGGTATAGCGGCAGGTCTTACTGCAGTGTTTATTTCTATATCTATTCCTCTTATTGTTATGACTGTATGGTTAAGTAAGATTATGAACATTCAAACAAGTAGATCTCCTCCTGGAAAACCTGGGCGGCCTAGTTGTTTTTCTGGAGACTCTCGTATAACCCTGAAGAATGGAGAGACCATTCCTATACGCGAGGTTAAGATAGGCGACGTATTGAAAGATGGAGGTGTAGTTACTGCACGTATGAAAGTCAAAAAAACTCCCGATAATATAATTGGTTTGATATCTCCCTATGTTAGAGTAACTGGATGTCATTATGTTTATCATGAAGGATCCTGGATAAAGTCGTTAAGCCATCCTAATTTTAGTTTGGTTCCTGATGCATCTGATATTGAATATTTATATTGTCTCAATGTTAGCACAAAGAAAATACACATGGGCGGCCTTGTATTTTCAGATTGGGATGATATGATAAAGACCGATGAGACGTATGGTTTTATGACCCAATTAAAAGACACTCTATATCCAACAATGTCAACGACTGAGTTATATAATCCTGAAAATATACACAAATATTTCGATGGAGGTCTGGATGGAATGTCGTTAATTGACACGACTGATGGGTCTATTCCTATCTCGAAAATAAAAGTGGGCACTGAACTTTGTTTAGGAAATACCGTTATTGGTGTTGTTAAGATATATGCGAAGGATCTAGACCAAATGTATTATAATGTTTCGGGTAGGGGTTCAGCTACCCATGTATTGCGTGGTGGTATAAATCTTATATATAAGACATCATCTGGTTGTGAATTATCTAGTAAGTCTCGAACGACCCTTTTCGAATTCATAGATAAAAAAGAAGTTGAAACGAAAAATAAAAGCAAGGTTTTATATCATCTTCTGACAGAAACAGGAGAATTTAAGACAGATTGCGGTCTTATCCTTCAAGATTATAATTCATGTCTGGATCATTTTGAATAAATAATAATCGTTTCCAAATATATAGATACCAATATGTTCGAGCTTAAATTAAATCAGACATTTCTTGAAATAAAAGTTCTTGGGAAAGTGATAAAACTAACCCTACTTAATATAATTATGATGCTAATCCTTGGTTGGATAATTGGAGCATTCGTATTGTGTTCTTGTTGCAAGTATACCCTTACGGATATAATCGACCTAGCGTACGATAAATTATTGCGTTTACTGGGAGATACAAGCGAAGTATCTGTAAGAATACAAAATATACACGAAAAAGATTGTGCGTGCGAATCTCCTTGGTATTCTCCTTGCGTGGTATGGGGAAACAAACAGGTCAAGGAAGACAGTTGCAACAAAACAGGCGGGTGCGAAGATAAAAATAACATAAAGGGTGCAACTGAGTCTGAAACATCATCAAATGATAAGTGTTCTGGTGCAGGCAGTGCTAGTAAGTGTCAGGGTGTTTGTGACAAGACCTCTGATGTTCATGTGATCACTGTTGATAATCTTACTAGTGATAAAGAGTTCAACAAGTAAAGAAGTAAGTAAATACATTTTGAGTATAATATGTATATGTATATGTTGTTTGCGACAGTATTATATTTACATATTATATATGGGAAAATCTAAAACCAAAAAAAATAGCAAGCGTTCAAAGCATGCGAAAAATCGTCGTGGAAGAAGACAGAGTAGAAAAAGAAGAGCAGGTAGCAGAGGCGCCGCAACTAATGGGTGTTCGGGAGTTTCAAGTGGAGTTCGTGTTGGCCAGAAGAGGATTGATTTAAGCAATTGGTCTCCCTATAATCCAGGAACTGGTATTTATCGCGGAGAAGTAGATTGTGGGGATAAGGAACCAAACGGAAGAGGTCGTGCTTCTGGAAATGGAACATGGGAATCGGACAACATTGTGCATAATGATGCTAATGAATGGTATACTGGAAAGTCAAATATATCTGAAACTATTAGATCTGGAACTATTATATCTGGAAAATGGAAAAACAATCTACCATATGACGTTACCGTAAAAAATAATATGGGAACTTACAACTATAAAAAAGAGAGCTATGATCTGATAGAAGATAATGTTCGTAGCTCAAGCTCAATGTCAAGCCGCCCTTCTATGGATAGTGATAGCTCACTATTAAGTCGATACTCAATGTCAAGCCGCCCTTCTATGGATAGTGATAGAAGTTCTATATTATCTATGTTAGGTGATGATGAGGATGGTTTAGATACAGATAGACCCAGTATTGTTAGAAGAGGATCATGGCACGCTAAGAACGCTAAGAAATCTTTAAATAACGCAAGGGGTGGTCGTCGTTCCAACAAACGCAAAACTCGCAGACGTAACCGTAAACACTAAATTACATAATAGAACATGTATATATTCTATTATGAAATATGTAGTTACTTATTTGAGAATGTTTGATAACACCTATCGCAATAGCTTATTGGCATACTTCTTTCTGGATCAATATCAATATAATCGTTTACAATATAATTATGACAACATTCATTTTTTAAAGTTGTTTCTAGAGAAGAAATTAACTCATCAATATTTTTTATAGCATGCTTTCGGGAAGAATCTTGTCCTTTCATGCTGTTTAGTTTAAGAACCGTTCGCTGTTCTTGCATACTTGCAAGTACTTTTCTGTAGGCCAAAACAGAAAGGTCATCCGCATATGCACCTTCCGCCGAAGGTTGTGGTTTTTTATATGTGTATTGTGTCTGCATGATATAACTGATCCACTAATACAGTAATGAAAAATATGTGTTTATATAGATTACAAGTAAATTATTAAATAATATTTATAGATACATCATTGTGTGTGACACTGATGCACCTCCACTGCGTTTAAGAAGTTTATCTACAACTTCATTTGTTACAGTAAGGGGGAATGTAACCTCTAATGACATTTCCTTTTTAAATAGATTTGTTCCAGGTTTCATAAGTCGATATAGGTTAAGCTTTGTGAATACGATCTCTAGACATCTTTTAAGATTGCGAACACCATCTTCTTTATCGCAGTAATTGGTAATAACATGTCTGATTGTATCTTCTGGAATGATAACATCTTCATTCGAAAATCTAACCTGTTCTCTAATTTTTGGCAATACATGACTATCTGAAATGACCACCTTTTCTTTAACATCGTATCCCATGGTCTGAATACGATACATCCTATCTCTTAAGATGGGGTTCACCTTGCTTTCGTCATTGTAACTGAAGATAAACAAACACTTACTTAAATCAAAGTCAATCTCTGAAAAGTATTTATCGTGAAACTGACTGTTTTGACTGGTGTCTGTGAGATGTGTAAGAATGCCCGCAATCTCTTCGCCCTTAGGGGTGTCGCTAATCTTATCTAGCTCATCGAAGTAGATAACTGGGTTCATGCATTTACTATCGAGAAGGATCTGAACAATCTTGCCCCACACACTTCCTTCGTATGTGTAAGAATGTCCCTCGAGGAAGCTGCTATCGGTTGCTCCTCCAAGAGCAAGGAACGCAAATGGTCTGTCTAGGATTTTTGAAATACCCTCCTTTACAAGGGTCGTCTTACCAGTTCCCATAGGACCCTTGATTGCGATCGCTGATCCAATAGCTTGTGGGTTTGTTACCAGCTGACCAAGCATTTGCATAATTTGCATCTTCGCGTCATCTAGACCATAAACTGCATTGTCAAGAGTTTGTTGAGCATTTTCCATGAATTCGTGACATTTGTCTACACCGTCTTCCATTGTGACAGGAAGTGTTTTATAGGTGTTGAACGGGATGCGCATAAAAGTATCTACCCAGTTTTTGATTTTGTAGAACTCTCCGCTTCCAGGCTCCATATACTTCAACGAGTTAAGCTTTTTCAGTGCGATAGATTTGAATACATGTGGTATCTCTGATTGTAGAAGATTAACGCGATAGGGAGTTTCAATATTCGAGATTTTATTCACTTCTCTAGCTTCTTTAATTAGCTTGAGTTGCTTTTCCTTTTCGAGACCATCAAAGAATGTGTAATCGTTCGTCTTATTTTTATTTCTTAGTAGCTTCTTGAAGATGCGTGCATTTTTATCCTTTTGTTTTTGTTCCTTACGCTCTTTCTGGCGATCGGTCTTTTCAATCTTACTCTGATAATGTTCAATGCCCATTTTCATAGATTCTTGAAGAAGTTTGTCGCTTGCGTTGTCATTGCATAATTTTTTCATAACACTGAGAACATTTGTTGTGGATGTATCATTTTTGGATTGAATATCCTTTTCTTTTTCAGAGATGACACTTTTTTTGACATTCGGTGAAAGCTTCTTAGCTCTACTTCTTGTAACAGGAGGCTCTTCCTCTTCCTCTTCTTCCTCTTCTTCCTCTTCTTCCTCGTCCTCTTCGCACTCTTCGTCTTCCTCGCAATCTTCTTCGTCAGATGAATCAGATACACTTGACACGCTAACATCTTCGTCCTCGCTTTCTTCATAATCTTCGTCTTCTTCTGACCCAGATTCGTCTTCATAATCTTCATCCTCATCTTCGCCATATTCTTCTCCTCCGATTGTGAAGATAATATTATAGTTTCCTCCACCCCCAGCTCCTCCACCAGCCTTTGCCTTGGGTGATTTTCGCTCAGACTTACCCTTAGGCTTCTTTTTGACGCTGTCATCGTCGCCATCTTCATCTTCGGTGTCTTCAATAATATCAATAAACTTGTCGGCGTTCGATTTTGAAATAATAGTGTTTTTCTTTGATTTTTTTACAGGCGTAATTTCTAGTTCTACCTCTTCATTCGATCCAGAATGAGAACTGGATGACCCCTCTTCTTCTTCATCTTGTTCCTGCATATCCTCTTTGATAATGCGTCGGAGGCGTTCTCCCTTTTCAACGTTCTCTTTCATATGTTTGGATGGGAATAGTTTACTCAGAAACTTCTTGTACTCTAATTCATCCATAACATCTTCTTCGTCTTCGTCATCATCGTGATGATCGTCGCCTCCGCTCCTCTTTTTATTTTTTGCGTTTTCTGACTTACCTTTTGCACCTGAGCCCGAAGTATTGGACTTGGTGTCGGCCTTGGATTTGTTGTCATTGTTCGTGCGCGCCATTTTACTTTAAAAGTGTGTAATGTATATTTGCTGTTGTATCTTATATTATAGTCTTTAAGTTGCTGTTCAATTTATAGTTACTTATTTACGTAACCATAAAGAACAACCGTTAGGAAAACTCCAAAGAAGTTTTTCGCGAATAGATCAAGTATGTTGTATGAAATATTTTTCCAGTCATATGGAAACAGTGCTGCTACACCATAAAGAGACCATATTGCAAAGAATGCATAAAACATTGTGTATGCATCTTCTACACCAACGACATAGTTTTTGTAAATAATGTAAAAATAAATCAAGAATGCAATAGTTCCTATGAAAACCGATAGCTTCTTACCTATTTTTCCTATTTCTCCAAGGTATCCAAACAACAGCATGGCTGCATTTAATAATACAACTGAAAGTATTGGATAACTTTCCTTTGATAGTATTTGTTCAAGAGAGAGGGTAGATGTGCCGAGGTTTGAAGATTTGTATTTTAAGAATATAAAGTATGCAATTAGGGTTATCAACATAGTAGGTGTTGTGAACATCCAATCGTAATATCTATTTGGTGTGATATTGGATATTTTGAAGAAATTGTATGTGAGCCAAATATAAAAGATAACTTCTACTATTTGAACTGCTAGTTCAGCATATACAAGTTCGCGAAGAATGTTCACGCTAGATGGCGTGTTGTATTGCAGTATCCACATGTTAGCTATTCCAGTCAATATCTGTACAAGGAGAGACGCATATACGCTATATTTTAAAAGAACCTTTGTGTTCATTCCTTCTATATATATATATTCTATTAACATTTTTGATAATTATAATCGTTATTTATACGAAGATATCGAAACCGCGAAAATCATTAAATATAATTGTAAATACGACTTAATAATATTCGTTTCAAATAAAAAATATGTAAATTGAACCGAATTACAATCTAAAAATAGTACATTATTATAAGGAAGGTAACTGCGATCAAAATGCAAAACGTTGTTCCCTCGAAGATTCTAGGTATTCAGTTTAGCATACTGTCGCCAGATGAGATCCGCAACGCTTCTGTTGCAGAAATCACCAGTCGCGATACGTATATTAACAATAAGCCTGTGATTGGAGGACTATTCGATCCTCGAATGGGAGTGCTTGAACCTGGACTTGTCTGTCTTACAGACGGTCTAGATTATTTGAAAACTCCTGGATACTTTGGTCATATTGAAATGGCAAAGCCTGTATATTATATTCAATACCTTCCATCTATCATAAAAATCCTGCGATGCGTCTGCTTCAAATGTAGTAAGTTAAAGATCTCTAAAGAAACATATAGTAATGCATTGAATTACGAAGGCGATGCCAGATGGAAGTATCTCTTTCCTATTGCAAGCAGTGTCAAAAAGTGTGGCGACGAAACAGAATGTGGCTGCGGTTGTGTGCAACCTCGTAAAATTCAAAAAGAAGGGCTGGCGACAATCGTTGCCGAATGGAAGCAGGGTGATGGAGAAGCGATCACCATCAAGCTAACCCCCGAGATGGTTCTCAAGATATTCAAGCGTATCTCAGACGAGGATGTAGCCTTTATGGGGTTCAGTCCCAAATGGTCTCGTCCTGACTGGATGATTTGTCAAGTTCTTGCGGTTCCTCCGCCAGCAGTCCGCCCATCAGTTAAGCATGATGCTCAACAGAGAAGCGAAGATGATCTGACACATATCTATTGCAATATCATTAAAACAAATAAAACTTTGCAAGAAAAAATAGAAAATAATGCAGCTGGAAATATTATTGAAGACTGGACAACTGTATTGCAATATTACGTTGCGACACAAATAGACAACAAAATCCCTGGTGTTGCTTCTGTGGCACAGCGTTCGGGTCGTCCATTGAAGTCTATTAAGGATCGTCTGAATGGAAAAGGTGGTCGTATGCGTGGCAATCTCATGGCCAAACGCGTTGACTTCAGTGCACGCTCGGTGATTACAGCGGATCCCAACATCTCTATTAGAGAACTTGGCATTCCAATGAAGATCGCCAAGAACATTACCAAGCCAGTGAAGGTAAACGATCGTAATCGAGCGTTCCTTACGAAACTTGTTCTCAATGGTCCAGATATTCATCCTGGTGCAAAGATTTTGGAAAAGAAAACTGGTCAATCTATTACCTTGCGATATGTAGATAAAAGCACATTGAACTTGGAAGATGGCGACACAGTTCATCGCCACATGATGGATGGGGATCCTATTCTCTTTAACCGTCAACCTACTCTTCATAGAATGAGTATGATGTGTCATATTGCAAAGATCATGGACAAGGGTGATACATTTCGCATGAATGTTGCCGACACAAAACCCTATAATGCCGACTTTGATGGAGATGAGATGAACTTGCATATGCCTCAAGATGTGGAGGCCGAAACCGAGCTACGCTGTTTAGCTGCGGTTCCGTTCCAGATGGTAAGTCCTGCCAACAACGCCACGATTATTGGCATTTACCAAGATTCCATGCTTGGTTGTCATTTGTTCACTCGCGAAAACGTGACATTTGATAAGCGTCGTGCTATGAACATACTTATGATGTCAACCAAGATCGACGAAAGTAAGATATTGCGGGATGGCAGAGTGTCTAATTTCGAGGTATTATCTCAGATTATGCCTCCCATGTCTTTGAAATACAATACCAAGCCTCTTAATGAGGGGGAAGACCCCAAGACCTCTAACAAGGTGTTTGAAGTTGTAGATGGAAGATATGTTCGCGGACAGATGACAAAGGGCGTTCTCGGCGGTGCTGGGCGTGGATTATTACAACGCGTGTGTAACGATTATGGTAACATGGCCGCTAGTAATTTCGTGGATGATTTACAAAATGTGGTCACCGAGTATCTATGTAATACTGGATTTAGTGTAGGTATTAGTGACTTGTTGTCAAATGAAAGCACTACCCGAGAGATTATCAAGGTTATTGAAAACAAAAAGAACGGAGTGAAGGATTTAATTGATCAAACTCGGCTTGGCGTGTTTGAGAATAATACTGGAAAGACAAATAAGGAAGAGTTTGAAACTCAGGTGAACAACATTCTTAATCAGGCCACATCAGAATCTGGTAAGATTGGCTTGAACAGTCTCGATAAGAATAATCGTTTTGTTACGATGGTAAATGCTGGTTCAAAAGGTAGTGAGCTGAATATATCGTTTATGATTTCATGCCTTGGTCAACAGAATGTTGATGGTAAGCGTATTCCATATGGGTTTGAAAATCGAACACTTCCACACTACATGAAGTATGACGACAGTCCAAGTGCTAGAGGGTTCGTAGAGAGTTCGTATATTAATGGTCTTACTCCTCAGGAGCTGTTCTTCCATGCTATGGGTGGTCGCGTTGGTCTTATTGATACAGCAGTCAAGACGTCTACTACTGGTTATATTCAACGCCGCCTTATTAAGGGTATGGAAGACTTGATGGTTAGCTACGACATGACCGTGAGAACAAATAAGGGCAAGATTGTTGAGTTTACGTATGGAGACGATAGCTTTGATCCAATTCGTGTTGAAAAGCAAGTTCTTCCTCTTGTTGAAATGAGTATTCAAGATATCTACGGACACTACAGTATTCCTGACGCAAAGGGTTCGAAAAGCATTTTGGCAAATATTTATGAGAGCGACACTAAGAAGCTGCACATGAGGCAAACCGACGAATTAAACAAGCGAAACAAGAAGTATATTGAGATGATGATCCAAATGCGAAACGATGCGGTAAAAAATGTGTATAAGAATAAACATGACACTGACATTTACTGCCCAGTTGGTTTTACGCATATCATCAATAATATTGTTGGTCAACTTAATATTACTGGATCGTCCAAGGTTGACATTACGCTTCTAGAAGCATATAACATGATCGAGAAGGGATTTGCCACTCTTGATGGGATCCGTTCTGCTAAACCCAATAAGCTGTTCAAGATGTTGTATTATTTCAACTTGTCCCCGCATATTCTGTTGGTGGTTAAGCGTATGAACAGAGCAGCACTGACACTTCTTATTGAAACAATTGTATTGAATTACAAAAAGGCAATTATTAATCCTGGTGAAATGGTTGGAATGATTGCCGCACAGAGTATTGGTGAGCCAACCACACAGATGACATTGAACACGTTCCATTTTGCAGGTGTGGCGTCTAAGTCAAATGTTACTCGTGGTGTGCCTCGTATTGAAGAAATATTGTCTTTGTCTTCTGAGCCAAAGAACCCGTCTCTTACTGTCTTCTTGCACCAAGAAGACGAAGAAGAAAGAGATCGTGCTCAAACAATTATGAACATGCTGGAACATACCCGCCTACGCGAAATCGTGAAAGAGATTGATATTTGCTTCGATCCTCGCGATGACGACAGTAAGATTGACGAAGATCGAGATACTTTGCGACAGTTTTACGAGTTTGAGAACATGATGGATGAGTGTAATGAAGATGAAAATGCTGGAAACGCCGAAAAGTCTAAGTGGGTCGTTCGCATGGAACTCAACTCAGATGTTATGTTGGATAAAAACATTACGATGGAAGATGTTAACTTTGCTATTAAAAACAGCTACGGAAATGAAATCAACTGTGTATATTCTGACTACAATGCAGACAAGCTTGTCTTTCGTATTCGCATGAACGAGGTATCCAAACTTATTGCAAAGGATGGAAAGGGATCGTCAAAGGTTCAGCCTCTTGATCAATCTGATCAGATCTACAAACTACGAAAGTTTCAAGACGAGATCATGAGTAACATTGTGTTGCGAGGCACTAAAAACATTGGTAAGGTTATCATGCGAAAGATTAAAGATAACGTTTTCGAGAAAGACGGCAAGTTTCAAAAGAAAGATATTTGGGTTCTTGATACAGTAGGATCTAATTTAATTGATGTGTTGGGTCTTGATTATATTGACTATAAAAAGACCTTCAGCAATGATATTATTGAAACATACCGAGTGTTTGGAATTGAGGCTGCTAGACAGGCAATCTACAATGAACTGGTTGATGTCATTGAGTTTGACGGAACATACGTCAACGCTCACCATCTTGGACTATTGTGCGACAGAATGACCTACACAAACAAAATGATTTCGATCTTCCGTCACGGTATTAATAATGATAACATTGGCCCCATTGCGAAAGCATCGTTTGAAGAAACTCCGGAGATGTTCTTGAGAGCTGCCAGACATGGCGAGCTTGATATGATGCATGGTGTGTCGGCCAACATTATGTGTGGACAAGAAGGATCGTTTGGAACAAATAGTTTTCAGGTATTCTTAGACATGGCCGAAATGCAAAAAATGGATGAGGTTGTTGATTATGAAACCACGACAGACGCGGAACGCATCAACAAGATGTATGTAAAACAAGATACTACAGACGAATGTAGTAAAGAAAACTTGTCTATTTACCATAATGCATCAAGTGTGAAGGCAGTTGATACTGGAGGAGACAATAGTTACAATCCAGGGTTTTAGATGTAAAATATACAATACAATATCAATAAGTCATAAATAATAAACAATATAAAATATAAAAATACAAAACATGTATGTATTGTATTTTTATTTAACATGTATATACATCCACCATAAGTTATCATGTATGTATACTCTATTAGTAAACACAGTTAAAGCTAACAATCTTATAATATCAACACCGTATTATACCGGCACCCATACCAACTAAAAAATTATGTCACATTTTTTTCTTCATTTGTGCAAAATTATATTGAACCAGCCAAATATAAACATTGACGTAGAAAAGTTTATTCCTAATTTCGATATATATAATCTAGATGATGATGGATGGGTCTTGTATAATAGATTTCTAAATCCACTAATATATAAAATACATGAATGCAGAAAGATGTGTATTCCAGTGAAAGAACGTAGATTAAAGATTGAGTTCTATGTTAACATGCAAAAACCAATCCACAATATATTTCACTCTGATGCGTCAAACGATTACAACGACCTTATTAAAAATCGATATCCGATAGTTGTTTCGAAAAGGGTTGACAGTCTATATATGAAATGTCAGCGACATTATCACAGTCTTATTAGATTTGTAAATATTGTAAAAACCCGATACTCTCAATCAAAAAATACTTGCGATTTATTGCTACGACCCATAAGTGATAAGGATAAACATTTATATTCTGTTCTACAAAAAGGCAGTAAATATTTATTTAGAGTAAGTGAACTTCAACAAATTATTATTACGTGCATTGGTAATACAGATGAATATTTTCCAGAAGTTCTCGTTATAAAGAACCCATATAATAATGAGGTATTTAGTTGGATGGAACTCTATAAGTTCTATTTTTACATAAAAACTCATAACTACAAGTTGGAAGAACTCTATCACTCCTACTTTATCTCTGATTTTCAAGATGACATGTACGTGTTAAAGTATGAAATTATTATTAGAGATCATGCTATTACAAACCATGTAAAAAATGCACATTATGATACTCTTTATCCAGACGTTCTACGAATGCTCATACAGTACAAGTCATACATACCAATTATTCAGATATCATGCGGGTTTCCCAGGAAAGCCCTGGTAGATATTATGCGACCATATTTGCATCTATATTACTACCATTTACACTTTCCCCAAGATCTTCCGCGTAGATACGAATCGGAGGAAAAACTTATTAAAAAACTTATCAAGATTTCAGTATTTAATCCAACATTTGGAAAACGAACGGTTTCGCGAGATGAAGATAAGCAAGAAACAATCGTTAAATATAGTAGTGTCGTTCCTGCATTCAACAAACCTATCTATTCTAATTATTGCACACCTTCTTATATCACGATATCACTTGCAGATGACGACCAATATCACAAAATGATGGCGTTTTTTAAATCTACATCAATGTGTCTTTCACAACTCACTGGATTTACTTCTTCAGATCAAGAAGAAGAATACGGGTATTATGTTGATAGGTATTATACTCGACATATTAGACCGCGTCTACGTAGAGAAGAGAACGACGAGGTGGACGACGATATTGAAACAGATTGCACAGAGACAGTGGTCGAAGACGATGGTGACGAAGACACTAGCACAGTCACTAGTTTGGATAGTGACGATGAAATCGAGCCTCGTCAAGCCAGCAACTTGCATCAACAATTACAACCCGCACAAGTCTATCCAGAAAATATAACACTGGTTTCTGCATTACGCACACCAGTAATAACAACCGTTTCATTTGAAACAATGTTACATTCAAGCATGAATTATACAATGCAACAACATGATGAAATCGTGAACAGAGCTATGTCAACACTTAATGATGTTACGGAACGATTGGACAACCTGAGGTTTCCTGATAGAATACACGACACAAGCGAAACAAACTCGAGTTGTGCAATGAGTATTAGCGAAGATGAGGCAGACAGTGTGAATGTAGAAGCTTCAACTAAAAACACTCAAGAAGAATACGATACTGTAAACGAAGAAACAAGCAGTGACACCGATCCTGATATTGATGTTAGGACAAATCATACGAACCTCCTGTCGTCTAATCAACAAGAGAACGCGAATGGAAAATATATAGTTCGTGCTATGACTGGATCGCGAGATATTGGATATACAACTGAGCTATCAGAGACCTTTTATACTGGAGAAGTTGCAACAAGATTTTATGAAGAGTTGGGATTAATCTACTATGATTTAAAGGAGATTGAGTTTATTCCTTTTGATTTACTAGACGAAAATAGAGTAGATACACCTGCGACTATTATTAATTGCGAAGAGAAACCACAATATTACCCTAGTAATTATACAAATAATATTGAAACAAACCATCCAACAGAAGATCCATCTACAAGTTTAAACATGTTTTCATGCAATGAGTGTAAATTAAAGTCTATTAAAAACCAGTGTTGTGTATGTAAAGAATGTGATATATGTAACTATTGCAATGGTGAAAATGTGTGGAGCAAGCAACACGAAGATTGGAAATGTAGAACTTGTTACAATGCTCAACAACAGGAAGAAAATGAGAATGCAGAACTTGACTATTGCTCCGAAGAAGAGATTGTTTCAAGCTCGCTCATGACCTATGGTGTGCCTTCGAACGCAATTGAAAATATGTCACCAGACGAGTATATACATAGTCGCATGGAAGAGATGAAACGCCAAGAATATCTAGAAAAGGGGTTTACTGAAGAAGACTACTGCGAAATGCAAGATCTTCGATTTGAAGAATATGGCAGCGACGGAGAATACGATGCTTAGTGGTTGTTTGAAATATATGGTATATATGGTAATGTAAATAATAGATTACCATGTATTAATTATTGTCAAGCATATATCTATGCATTGCTACATGAACATGTGGACATTTATAAATCTTTGTTGGTATCATCATCTTCGTTTCCTTCGCGAAACCCGTCTCTCTTTTTGTTTCCCATACCCTCTTGTGCAGGAAGAGAACGGGCACACATGCTGTAAAGAAGGCGGATCACGAAAAAGTGAACGCCAATGGAAAGAAGTTGAAGAACCTTGCTTCCCATGTTGTTTTTAATAAATCCGCTAAAGTTTTTGATATTTGATACTCCAGAAAGAGCAAAATCGGCAATGGTTAGGGTGCCAATAATGAGGTAGATTACCATCAAATAGAAAAAGTAATCGCAATATCCGCGGTGAAAGTCAGGTTGAAGCACAGCGTTGACGGAATCCATGGTAGTCTTATACTATAGCTAAACATAAAAGTACGATCGTATGCACAAAAGATTTCCTATAGATTTATTCCGATATTTTCATATTTATTTTTAATTTTTTCGGGCTATTGGATTTCTTGCTAGTTTCTAGTTGTTCAGGATTGTCTACGTTTCCAGAGAATGGTTTAAGAACCTCCATTTCGATAATCTTATTGTAATCATAATTTGTGTTGTATGTAGTTGTCATGTGCGACGGATTTACATTATCAAATGTATTAATTTTGTCATATCCTGTATCTTTATATGGAATAAGATCGTTATAATATTCGTTCTTAAGTGAGGATTGTGATAAGATGACCTCGGTTGTGTCCATTTGATATGCAGAGTTTTCCACGCTTAAAAACTGAGATGTGTCGAGAAGATATGATCGAATGCGGACATACCGTAGAAGCTGGTCTGCAATCTTATATATGTAAACGGTTTCGTTGTCTATTTCAGGCGATATCAAGTTACTCTTGGGCACAACTAACACACACTTTGTCGTATCAGCACTGTCGGGTGTTTGCTCAAATAAACATACTGGATTGCGTTCACTGCATGTATTCGCATCTGCGACAATACAAAGTGATGCGTTTTTTATCATAGACGTGTCAATATATTCTTTGAACACGACATGCTGTTCTATTAATTGTTTAATGAGTGTCACCATCTCTTCTAGCTTTTTTCCGTATAACATCATTTTATTTTCGATAATTTTTTCTATGTGTTCCCGAATTTCTAGATATGAATAATCATGTAGTAGTATTCTGATTGTATTTCTGAATGCATTAAAAAAGTTTGTTTCTAGTCGTATTTTGTTTACGTATTCTGATCTTTCTTTGTCTATTGAGTTATTGTTTGTCGTCTCTATATCAATGAACGTTTTTGCCAGATTATCGTGATCTTTTGAAAATCCTTTGTGTCGCATCACTGGAATATCGTCGTTTATGTTACTGATCTCTGTTGGGGTCGACAACAAAATAACCTGGTTTGTCATTGTAATTATCCCGACGATCATCTCGTCGTCTACAAGTTTGAACGCTGGCTGTATAGGAATATGATTTTTGAAATGATGTGTAACTTTATTAATAAACTGAATTGTTTCACTGTAAGTTTTATACAAACTCTCATCATCTATAAATGTAACAGCTGTGTCAGTTGATAGTTTATTTCCTGAAGGATAGCACGGAATAATGCCCTCACTCGTGCCTATTTTTACTTCAAGAGCAACAGTTTTATATGAATAATTAAATACGTGCCGTAGTATTTTGATGTCTACTCCGTGTGATTTCTTCAATAAATGCATGAGCGATGATAATAAAATAGGAGATTTGAAATTGTATTCTCGGCGTAAGCTGGCCATAGGAGTGCATTTATTTTGGTAAATCGGATTTACGACTTTATCAATAAACGTGCTAATTACTGGGGGGGTCATATCTTTACTTATGGTTGGTGTATCACTTTCTTCGTGTGAAAAATATTTTTGAAACGTAATCGATTCCTTTGTTTTCTTAAGTGAATACAGTGGTTCATATATGTCACCTTTCTTTACAACAATCATTGTTGGTTTATCGCGATTGAAAATAGTGTTAGAATAGTGATTGGTTGGACACAGTATCTCGACTTTCATTGTGTCATCGTCATTTGGAACATCTATTATCACTAGATTTGCACCATTCGGATGAGACTGGTGTATGTCTTTATCGCACATGAGATCCCATGTGTAGGTGTAGTCAATATTCGTGCTATCAATGATAAAGAACGCCTTATAATTATCATACGCTCTTACTAATTTGCGGAAGCTTGTTTCATTGTTTTTTTGATATAACGGAGACGATTTGTATGGTTCTATATCCTGTTTTTCAATATCAACTGAACTATAAAACTCTTGGACTAGATTTCCATTTTGGTATCTAGCAAATCGTTCAAGTGTGATGTTATTCACAAGATACTGTTTGAAATCGCTTACACTCATTTTGTCCGAAGGATCATTGTAAAACATTATATCCGCCATAGCAGACAAAAAGTGTTGTGGGTTTTCCCCTGTTTTTGTTTCTACTCCGTGACGCAGTAAGACGAGCATGTCTTCCTTAATTTGCATTCTTGGAAGATCTTCCAAATAGTCACTTGAATATTCCTTTAATAAATATTGAATTTCAATCGGCAAAAATCCCCAGCGACCGAGATGAACTGGGACTGTTCTCTGATCTAGAATATAGAGAGCGTCCCCCTTCGGCGGTTGAACACTTGGTGCATTGTTGTCTATTTGTTTTTCATTCTCGTTATCTGGTGTATCTTCAATATCTTTTTTGCAGTCATTTATCATTTCCAACTTTGACCCACTCCTCTTTAGTTCACCGTTCACTTCTGTAAACTTAAAACAACATGGAATGCACTTGTTATTTGGATGTTTGTCTCGGGGCATGAACGCTGGATAGTTTTCAATATATTTACCAGTCTTACTTGATATTCTATTTGATCCAGTAAACTCGTATACAAAGTTTCCATCATCTTGCACTTTATTTTGTCCTCTTGGAATAATACCGCCACACGTAGGGTGTTCCATAATAGGTTTTCCATCTTTGTTTACCTCTGGATTTCCATCTTCATCTTTCTTCTGTGTCATTTCAGATGGGTGAATATAACTGTTTGTTTTGAGGCACCAATATCTTGGACATGCGTATACATTTTTTTTGCTTTTACTTGATCCGTACGTAACGATATATCTATCGTCTAATTGGGTTTCCTTTTTTATGACAGCGTCTTGTTGTTTTTCATCTAATGCGTCAAACTCTTCTCTGCCGTATCTATCAATAATCCCATTCTTTTCTTTTTCGATAGTGGTTTGATACTCATCTTGGGTCATAAGGACTGGCTGTCTTCCGTATGCAGAATCGCATGTTTTAGAATAACCGAAGTACTTTCCTGTCTTGTCGCTTTTTGCAAGAAAAAGGTCTTTATCCGCTTCCTCCATTATCTTGACAAAAGGATTTGGTTTTGATAATCTCATACCAACGATATTTGAGGCACCATCTCCTCCTATTTTTTTATACTTTTTTTGTTGTTTATTTTTACGTGCAGATCCACCCTCCATATCACTTTCGTAGTCGTCGTCTTCGTAGTCGCCGTAGTCTTCTTCTTCGTCACTTCCGTATATTAGATCAAGTGCAGTACCCTTGTTGATAGTATTTAAATCCTCACTGAAGCTAACGGGCTGAACGTCATCGATTATATGAACTTCGTCATTTTCGGCATCTATTGTGATATCTTGTTTATGAATAATATTTTTATCACTCGCAGATAAAATATCCTGTGCACGAACCATGTCATTTTGTGTGAGATTACAAACTCTTTCAATATCTGGCAAAATATCGATTGCTTTCTTATAAGATACACACAATGCAATAAATGCATTCATATATGGATCGATACTGTTTATGTATTGCAGATTATCTATTCCTGATATTTCCATACGAATTTTTCGTTTTGTTTTTAATGACTTCTTTGTCAAGTCCTTTACCGAAACGGGGAACCCTGGATTAGAGCGTATACGCATAGTTTTTGATCCTATTCCTCCCGTATCGATTGTTAGTTGACTGGCAACGCGTGCAATTATTTCTCTAGATTCATCTTCTGAGATATCGTGTGCGTTCATTAGATTTTCAACCAATAGCTCTCCTTGGTAACCTTCTCTTCGTTTGATCTGTTCAATTACAAATGCCTCCTTGCTTGTCATTTTGTTAAAGTTTGACACCTTTCTGTATCTCATATTTATTCCATCCCTTGCAGATATATTGAATGAGTTTATGATAAAAATAGGAGACAAACATTTCTGAACACTTTTTAAATCGAAATTATCTGTATCACCTGTTATGATAACGTCGCATCCGTATTTTATGTGCAGAACGTCGATGTTGTCTTCCTCGAGACCAGAATATAGTTGAAACTTATATCCGCTTTCTGATAGAAAATCTGCGATTTGTTTAATAAATGGATTTGCGTATTGTAGAATGAGATCGTTTATTTTTGTTAGCGAAATAGGAGTTTGTGATCTTATATCAAGTATAATATCACCATTTTCCTGTAACTCACACACAAACTCGATGTCTTTTTCGTTTTCTACTACGATGTATGCAGCGACACACTTCGCCTTTCCAATGTGTGTTGCAAGCTGAGAGGCTTTTGTTTTAGATATTGTAGGTATTACGCGATTATCCCTTGTTTTTTCTTCACCATAAAGACGATACATTGGCTCTCTATGCACGCCTGGGTTAAGTTTTGTAAATGGAACATTTTCGCTTGTATGAATAATTTTGAAAATGGTGTCAAGTGGAGCGTTAAAAGAAAATGTTTGTTGAATAGCAAATCGAAGTTCTAGTATTCCTTTTGTCTCGTACTGAAACCCGTCTATATTTTTGGATATAACATTTTCAGATACTTGGTGTAACATATCTTCTTTTAGAAAGGTGTTCGTTGTCGTATCAGACTGTAACTGTTTGGTATCCTTCATAATGCGATCGCGATCTTCATCTAGTTGTAATTCAGATCCTATTCCCTTTGATACCAGAGATGGAAAGTATACGTTCAGCAAATATTGTTCATTTAATGGCTCTCCATTAGATTTATTTCTACTAAGAACATCTTTTGCGGTGGCTAGGTAAAGAACATTATGTTGTATTTGTCCATTATCAAGTAATAAGTTATTATTCGTGGTGCTTGTTGCATTTTTACTTGCACTATACAGAAGATTATCGTAATGTTTCATATCAAATGGGTTGTATGGGAAAGGATAGTGTGTATCGATTAAGAATATCTTCTGCCCAACCATCCTCGTAACATTCACCTCTTTGTTGAAAATCTCCATTTTTGCAATGTCTTCATATGAATAATACGGTTTATCTTCTTGAAGAGAAACTACTGGCTCTCCTGTCGCACCAAACACTTTAAAGTTCTGCAACATATTTTCTAACCTTGGTTTTGATAAAACAACCCTGCGTTTCTGGGTCAACGTGTTGTATATGTCTCGGGGGGCAACCACTTCTCTCTTTGAGCAAAATAAAAATAGTTCTTCTATCGATATCTCCGTTTCTAATTCCTTTAAAATCTTAAGTTTAATCGTGAGAATTGTATCATCTGGGTAAATGCTCTGCTTACTAAATCTTACCTTTGTATTCTTCACTTTAATATCCTGTATTTCATCCGAGCTAAAAATAGGTTCGCCTGATCCTCGATCAATAAAGGCCTTATCTGTTGGAGAGGTTTCAAACTTAGTATTTAGTTCGTCTATTGATACTTTATCCTCGCCGTAAAACACAACGATGGATCCTTGTGAACTCTCATTTCCGTGGTTCACAAGGTGTATCTTATAAATTGTACTTATACGGTTCATATATATTTTACACATATTTTTATCGTGTTATAATGACTAATTTACCTACGATCATAATATTTTATATAGCAAATATATATAGTTATTCTCCACGCAACATGGCAATTTACAAAGAACTTGTATGGTTAATCGTGTCATATTTAATTACATTTGTAGTTTCGACCTCACTTGTCGTTTATGTATTACACCTTCCAGTATTTATTACTGGACAACAAAAAATGGTAACAGAATATTACTATGATAATATTGTAAGCAGCACGTTGCTCGACCTATTTTTAGTATTTGTATACTTATTATTTGCACAAGCAGTTATCTACATTCTTAATGTAAACCGAATGATCAGTAGAATGGTGATTGTTGCGTTTGTAACCTTATGTATATCTGGAACATTTTACATGTTGTACAAATCCAAACCTCTTGATAAAAAGAGTTTCTTCTCTAGATGGTTTTATGCTGCTGGATTTTCAGCGGTTGTTTATGACATTGTATTATTAACTGTGACATACGCAGTGTTAATGATCAGTCTTGTGAAAACAAAAAGCAGTGTTCGGGGATGGTTAAAATAAATGTCTAATTATTAGTCTAATGATACTATAGGACATCCTCATGAGTTTATATTATCATCAATCGGACAAAACAAAACGTGTCGAGCGTAGCACAAAACGCGCAAGAAGTAACAGTAATGGTGAAATAAATTATGGTGTAGAAGAAGAACTAGATGATCGTTACTACAATTTTACAGTGTGTTACATAAAATCTCTTATGTCTTCTGGAACAATCACCAATGCCATATACTCCGATATATTTACTAATGGAGAGATCGACGCGATTATTTGTAGAAAACGCATAGATGGAATACAAAAATTATATAACACAAAGCACGAAGACAGAATATGCAAACATTATGTTAAAAAACAAAGAGAGAATGAACTATCTACATGGGCTTCAATATTTTCACAAGAATGTCGCGAATACACCATGTCAAGGCGAACGCATTGTTATGCGATATGTAACGATTTGGTTCGGTACATATCTAATTTCATATGAGTAATCTAGACGATTACATATCGTAATATGGGTTATCGGTAATTCTCATTCCACAATAGCCTTGAGATTGTTCTTTATAATCACGAGGTTTATAAAGGTTCATTTCTTTCGCTTCGGTCAAAATAAACTTAAAGTTGTCCCAAAACTCCTTTTTATGTCCTACAGATTTTGACATAACATGTGATAACTCGTGAAAGTAAACAAACATCAATGTATGTTCGTCGATCAAGGTCTCGCTATGTTTTGATTTAGACAAACAAAATGCCATCTTTTCTCCTTTATTTTCACTGTATGCAGTAAGTTCACTTGTTGGAAGAGTTTCTTGCACCTTTTTCGGGTTAAAGTTTTCTTTCAATCTTTTTACACGTTCTTCACTTGGATACTTTTCATAAAGTTTGTCCACAAATACAATGGCTCTTTTTGTAACTCGCGCTAATAAGTTGGCAGATTCCTTTATTTTTAGTCGATTTCTAACACAATACTTATTTCCATCTTCTGTTGCAATAATACATTTTAGATTGAATACTGCACTTTCAGAGTATATTTTCAGACTATAAATAATTACAAATGCTAGAATTGCATAGAATAACAGATCTTGCTTAACAATGAACGAAAACATATATCACTATAAATGGTTATCTACGGGTTCTATAATATATATTTGGAATATATATTATACCTAATTATACTACCGACAATACAGATAGACTACTATTTATTTAAGCACAGATACCCTTTCTATCAGTGTCAGGCTCGATGGTGGATTGGTTCCATGGCCCAGAGTAGCTGCGAGGATTAGCCTCCTCTCCGCGAAGCTGTAAGTTGGCATTTCTTAAAGGTGCGTCACTTCCAGCATTTCCGAGGTGATGTCCGGCATCCAATAAAGCGGCATTGTTTCCACCATTGGTAGTGGGAGCCATCTCAGCGAACTCGTTGTTGCTATCCTTGGGGAGGAGATCTGCAGGGTTGGTGATAGGAGTAGGAGCACTCTGGGCACCAGAAACAGGAGCATAACCATCAGCAGAACCTTGATCGGCAGAGGGGGCGGAACCAACAGAAGGCTGATCACTGTAGGCGGCAGCAGATGCAGAAAGGTTAGCATGTCCCTCGCTACCACCTAACGCCTTGTTATTAATATAATCAGAAAGAGTACTAACAGCAAATGCCAATAATAACAAAATGATGATAACACCTAGACCGTAGTCTGACATAAGTTTTTTTAAACTGGCCATTATATAATCTGACAATAAATAAATTTCTACAGTTTGGTGTATTACGTATTCTATAAATAGTTATTCACTTATTTCCTAAAGACCAGCCACTTCTATTTCTTCATTATCTTGGGAACGAGTTGGTACCTTATCGCCATCGCATTCTTGGGTTGGAAGTAAATCATTAATATTGGTCATATTAGTGGGAACCTGTGATCCCAAGAATTCATTCGTCTGTCTTGTTAATACGGGACGTTCTAAAGAACTTGGATCCATCGTTTTTTCAAACTCCATTTCTGTAATATCTGGAGTTGATGTCATTCTATTCATAGAAACAGGTAGATGATCATGTTGATCGTCGCTCTTCTTGGTAAAAATATCTCTATATTCTACCATGCTTTCAACTGGGATAGAAAATACGACTTCGGTTAATTTTGCATTTGTATCCATCACGTATGTCTGCAGCTTCATAAAATCGTTCTTAAACTCTGAAAACTTGTTATCAATATCTGCAATGTCTCCTTGCATATTTTGCACTTCGGGCAACTTCATCTTTTCATTAAAGGATCCTCCTTCTAATTTCTCAAGTCGACTAACAATAGATTCAAATACCTTGGCATCTACTAAATATTTATTTTCTGCCTGTTCCTCAAATATCTTAGAACCTTCAACTGATTCAAGCGTCGACTGCAGTTTTTCCTCAAGTGCATCAACTCTACTTGATAACATCTGAATAGCTTGTGGAATTGTTACCTTTGTGACAGATGGTGATTGACTAGATCCTTGGACGTCTACTGTTGAAGATTGTTCTTGAATACTAAGTGCGGGATTGGGATTGTTCCCACCTGCTTTCTTATTTCTAGCGGAGGCCATAGCTCTAGAAGCACTCATTTACTTTATATAAAGTATTTGTGTTTAACTGATTTGACGCATACAATTAATTATCTACCTCTATTTATTTCTCTAGGTACAACATATATGGGAGATATAGATACTATTGTAGGCGGAAACAGCGGAGAAACCTTTGTCCAACATGTTTTCAACTTTGATGAACCATCTAAACGTGATATGATGAATATTATTCAATACACAGTAGTTGGCCTTATTCCAATTGTTATGCTAAATAAACTCATGCAAAAATACGTCCCCGAAGCGGACGAGGAAAAAGGAAGTTTAGAACTTTTAGCCGAAGTTGTCATACAACTCGTGGTTATGTTTGTGGGCATATTATTGATAAACAGAATGGTTACATTTGTTCCTACATATAGTGGGGTCAAGTACGAACAGTTTTCTATCATTCATATGATACCCGCTACTTTAATGATCATATTAAGCTTACAAACAAAGTTAGGCGAAAAGGTAAGCATCATGTACGATCGTGTAGAAGATCTCATCATGGGGAAAAAAGAAGGCGTGGAAAATATGAATAATCCAAGTAAAAAAGACATTAGCTCTCAACAACATGTCGCAAATCAAAACAATCCTTTAGTAAACGCAAGTTCTCCATCTATGCCAGTAACTAGTCCAGGCATGCCAATGACCCAGTCAACCCAACCATCTGGAACAACTGGGATTAACTCATTGCGAAGTGATCCTGACACCAACACTAATCAGGGAAGCCCTAACCAATACGGAGGAGAAGAAGCATTCGAGCCAATGGCCGCAAACTCAATGGGTGGTGGTGCATTTGGATCATTATGGTAATTTACATAACCGTAATAGAGTTAAACATATGATAAGATATAATATAAGTATTATCCTATCATACAATTATAAAATCCATTAAAAATATACGAAATGAGTATACCCATTGAACTTATAGATATTGCATCAAACAACGACGCAAATGCAGACATTTTGTCTCTGTCCAACGAAAAAATAATGAAAGATCGAGTGGATATAATTGATGAACTTCCGATTGATCGCGAAGAAAAGGTTGAACTTTTGCGCAAACTCCAAGGATATAGATATGTAGATGAAATTCACGAACTAAAAAACGGGTGCTTCTTGAGATGGCTTAATATGAGCGATCCTGATGATATATCTCTTGTTCAGGGAGCCTTTTTCTGCGAGGTTGTGTTTACCGACAACAGCACCTGCATGCGAATGCGCAATGTTCGCGGAAGATATTTTGAAGTAAAAATGGATGACATCATTTTATTTCAAAAGTTAACCCAACAAGAGAAGGTTTTACTTGCTGCTTTGTCCTACATATCAGACAACGCCAGGTGAGCGGCGTTTTATTACCTTGATCTCCTAGTCTGACTATTTTTCTTGTTATTCTTCTTTTTTTCAGGGTGTCGTTTTAAGGTCACATTTCTTTTGGGAGACTTGCATGAGAACGAACCTCGAGTAATCCCTTTGCTATTAACAATTGTTTTGGTGCATATTCCAATGGCTTTTTGTTCACTAAAATTAGCTCTGTTTGGAAGTTTTCCTTTTTTGGCAACTTGTTTTATGCATCCGCATAATTTGTCTGTAATTACCTTTTCAGCTTGGCGTTTCATTTCCTTTTTATTGCTTGGAATAGGTATTTTGTAGTAGTTGAGAATAGTCTTGTATTCTCCAACTGTTAAATCATTAAATCCCATTCAATGATGAAACTTACTCCTATAATGGGCGATTGATTTTGTATATACTATAACTTATATAATAAATATTTCATTTGAAACATTATGTAAGATATAGAGAACCATGAAGTAACTAACGACTTACCTACGCAATCGTATCGACACACATAATCGGCATGCGATATATCATCACATAACATGCTAACGATTGTGATATGAAATTACTACTACCAACGTATACAAGTAAAAATGCGGAGACTGTGTTTTTTATTTCTATTATAATATATGCATGCCAAATGAGAAGATGAACAAATATGTAGTGTTTGATTTAGATGAAACCGTTGGTCATTTTATTCTTATCCGAAATATTTGGGATTCTCTTGAACGATTTGTTAACTATAATAAACTCATCCATACGTTCACACAAAAAGATTTTAATACTATATTAGACAAGTTTCCAGAGTTATTTAGACCTGGTATATTATCAATACTTTCATCGTTGAAAAAGAAAAAACGTCAGGGATTATGTAAAGGAATTATGGTGTACACGAATAACAGATATTCAAAAGAGTGGGTATATCGATTAATAAACTATATAGAATATAAACTCGGAGGTGATGTTTTTAATAATATTATTTTGGCGTTCAAATTAAACGGAACTATTCAAGAACCATGTAGAACGTCGAAAGACAAAAAATATACAGATCTTATACGATGTTGTAGACTTCCATATAACATCGAGCTTTGTTATTTTGACGACGTTATCTATCCTGAGATGGATATTGATAACGTGTATTATCTGAAAGTAAAACCATATTATTACTACTACACACCAGATGATATTATTAAACGTCTATTTAATGTGAAAGTTATTCAAAAAATAGTCTACAACAATAGCGAGAATGAGCAAACAATTAAAAATAATTCGAGTATATTTACAAAATATATATTGAAATATTTGGAGATGAAAAACGTTGCTTGCCTCAGCAAAGACCCACACGAGTTGGTAGTGGATAAAATAGTAACAAAAAGAATGATTACACATTTACATGTATTTTTTACTCGTTTTTTTCCTGGATTTATTGACAGTGATTAACATACAAATTAATTAGTAAGCAGTATATTAAATATTAAATATTAAGTAGATAAATAGTTAATATACATAATGGAAAACGAAAACAATGATAGATTTTGCGTTAGACAGTTAAATGAAGTTGATTTTTATGGAGGATATTTAGAGTTGCTGGAAGATGGGTTTCAAATAGATCCGTCTTCCATGGGTATTTCACAGTTTCGTCATTTTATATATGATAAAACAGTGAAGACATTTATTATTGAAGATACCGATCGTCGTATCGTAGCCTCAGCTAGTGTATTTATTGAACAAAAATTAATACATAATATGGGCAAGGTTGGGCATATAGAAGACGTAGTCGTATCCTCGGATTTTCGCGGTCACGGATTAGGAAAGAGGATTGTGAACACGTGTTTAGATTATGCGAAAACCCAAGGATGCTATAAATGCATTCTTGATTGCTCTGAAGAAAACGTAAACTTCTACAAAAAGTGTAATAACGATTTTCAAGTAAAGGGCGTAGAAATGGCACTATACTACTAGACATCAGATTTACTTATATGTTTCCTCTATTTTTTCATAATTAAATATATTGTGTGATGTTTTTATCGGATATTTACCAACTTGAATAGCCTTATCGTAGACTTCATTATATAGTGGTGTTCCCCTTTCCAATGAGTGTAAATTAATAAGATTATTCAAGCCTTCATCAATATGAACATTTTCTAGAAGAACTTCCTTTAGGAGTGGATTTTTCCTCGCTTCATTCACTATTATCTTTGAAGTATTATAATCCTCATACTTATTCTCACGAATAAACATGACTGGAAACTTCATATAAAATGGCAAGTTTGTAATTACTCTGTTAAATAAGTCTATATTTTCGTTTGCAATTTTTTCAACAACACAGTTAGTTAACACTTTACTTACGCCTTCATTTTTATGATAGATTTGAACGCTATGTGCTAGATACAGGTTTGATAATATACACGCCATATCGCATGATATACTTTGTTCTCGTTTTAATGATCCTCCTTTTAATGCAACAACATTTGCAAGGCATGCAAAATAGGTTGTTTGGCGATCAATGACTGACTGGTTGGTAAACATCTCCCACCATGATTTCACATAAAGAGACACACTGTGTTCAACTATCTCAGCAAAATGTGTGTTAAACTTGTCAATATTGTTGTCGGTAATGGATTGAAGAATATTCGCAATATGAGGATGACTCTTGTTTAGACCTTGTCCAAAAATAATTAAGTTGCGAGTAAGAATATTGCTTCCCTCTACAGTTACTCCAATGGGAACATTTTTATAGAACTTTTCTATCATATTGTTTGGACCCTTGCATATTCCTGATCCACCATAAATATCCATTGCATCATTTACAACTTGTCTTCCCCTTTCTGTGGTTTGTTCTTTCATAATTGCACTTATTACGGAGGGTCGTTCACCTGTGTCTAAAATTTTGTTAGTAACGTATACACTTGTGTTTATAATCCATGTGTTGTAAATCATATCTGCTAGTTTATTTTGTATTCCTTCCATGTCAATAAGAGGACGTTTAAACTGAACTCTATGTTGCGTATACAATAACATTGCTAGGGTGGAAACCTTTGATGACGCATTCGCTGTAGCTGGAAGACATATGCCTCTTCCTGCCGCCAAACATTCCATCAACATTTTCCATCCATTTCCAATATTATCCTCTCCACCGATTACTTGAGAGATATTAATATCGATTGTTCCTTGAATAGTTCCATTCGGAAATCCAGTATCAAGAGGATTATGGTAATACGCTTGTTCAAGACCTGGGTGCCCTCGTTCAACAAGGGCAACCGTAACACCAGATGTGTTGTTCCCTAATAATTTATCAGGATCTTCAACTGTAAACGCTAGTCCTATAAGATTTGCAACGGGTGCCAGAGTAATATATCGTTTGTTTAATGCAACGCGAATAACTACAGAACCCATGTCATTTATACATACCTTCCCAACATCAATCTTTCCTGTAGCGTCCGATCCATTATTTGGCCCAGTTAATCCGAAACACGGTATTTTTTCTCCATGTGCTAATTGTGGCAAATACCGTTGTTTTTGATAATATGTTCCGTATTCATTAATAAGTTCAGCAGGGCCTAACGAATTCGGAACCATGACAACAACGCCAAGTGATGGATTTGCAGAGGTAATATAGGTTAGTATTTCGGACATTTCTTCAATAGAGGTTTTGTTCCCGCCATATTGTTTATCTATTCCAAGTGCAAAATATCCATTTTTTCCAAGATAGTTCAGTAATTTTGAACACTCGTTATTTTTTCCTGGATAAATATGCTGGTTGGGATACTCAGTTACAAGTTCTGATAGCGTATCTTTTGAGAAAACTCTTTTTGTAACACGCGGAAACTTGTATTTTTTATGATTAACCTTTCCACAAAAGAGATCTCTATCCATGGAAACAGTCCCGCAATCTAATGCTATCTTCTCTGTTTCAGTGATTGGGGGTATTATTTTTTTTATACGATTGAAAATGCGGCGTTGAATAGAAGATAACATTTAACTTATACTAGGTTCGATGTGTTAAATAAATTGAAACTAAAAAGGTGGAGGATATAGCTGTAGCACAAAACTATTTCCTGATTAGATCAGTAATAATATATATTGAGAAACTTTTAAGTAATTATAACTATGTCAAGTGAAAAGAAATCTATTCAACTTGGGCTTTGTTGCATTAACACTCAACTTCGTGAAAAAAAACCTCCTGTTTTCATGTCGCGATCTGTAATTTTAAAAACTCTAGAAACAAAAGGAGTTGATCATTTAAAAGAAAAGATTACACAAAATCTGCAAGATATTCTTGCTATGATTGATTGGAATGAAGAAAATGGTGTTCGTGTTCTTCGTCTAAGCAGTGATCTATTTCCACATAAATCAAATCCGAAAGCAGAAGATTACACATTTGATTTCGCTAAAGATTTACTACGCGAAGTTGGAGAAAAGGCTCGATCTCTCTCACACCGTCTTACATTTCATCCTGGTCAATACAATGTTATCGGAAGTCCAAACGAGAAGGTTGTTGAAAATACAAAACTTGATCTGGGTTATCATGCAGAAGTTCTAGATTTAATGGGAATGGGCAATGACTCAGTTATGGTTATTCATGGAGGAGGAACTTACAAGGACAAACGAACTACAATGGATAGATGGTGTGAAAACTACTTGAATATGCCAGAGAACATTCGACGCAGATTAGTTCTTGAAAACTGCGAAAAGAGCTTCTCTATTGAGGACTGCCTTGAGATATCAGATAGAGTGAACGTCCCCGTTGTATTCGATACTCATCATTATGACTGCTATTGTCAGCTCCATCCAAAAGAAACATTCCAGCCCCCAGCTGCTTATATTCAGCATATCTTAGAAACATGGACACGCCGAGGTATCAAACCAAAGTTTCACGTTAGTGAACAGGGGGCAGGAAAATGTGGTCATCACAGTGACTTCATTGAGGTGATACCCGATTACTTAATGGAAATCCCCGACAAATATGGAATCGAGATAGATATTATGATTGAGGCGAAGCTAAAAGAACAAGCCATATTTAAGTTGTATGAAAAATACCCTTCTTTGAACTGTAAAGTAAATAATTAAAGTAAGTAAATAAATAATAAATAGATGGATTTACCATCTTTTTTATTTGACATTTTTAATAATGTAATCATAATATCATATTAAACTATAGTGAATATGATAGTATGTCTCATCACCCTTTAGTAGACAATATTCTACAAGAGGCCAAAATAGAAGAAACTGAAAATAACGATACAAAATCATATTTTATTAGTACAAGCGATACTTATATATACGCACAAGATCGCGCATCTGGATCATCGAACACCTATACAGCAGTATACTTCTATAAAGATATTAGACGTTTTTATCCTTATATATCATCACCGCAATATCAATATAATTTAGTTATCTCTGAAAGATTACGAAGTATTCTATCATGATCGTAAAGGGATATAATGGTATCATGGATTTAGATCTAACACATGTTCCAGAAAAATTACATAAAGAACTTATTGTGCAACACCATCGAGACATAATGGATTATAAAGTTGAGCAAGCAAATATGCCCGAACGTTTACGATATGAAAATACAGTTCTTGTCGCAGAAAAAAGAATGGAAAAACTCCGAGTGTTTGAAGCAAAAAGAGTGCGTGAAGCAGAGATGCTTCGGCACAAAAAACAAGACGAATATAACCGCCCTTCTTTATCGCATATAAGTTGTTCGAAAGATAATGAGAACAATTGATATGTAAGAATGTGGCATTACCATTACCCTATGTATTGTTTAAGTAAATCTGTCTCTTTTTCCTTTAAGCCTGTATTTTTACTTATTTTTGATGTAACATATTTGGCAATGATAGTGCTCGTAAATATAAATATT
>Ga0206129_10001488_pt1 | contig 31611 bp, 27 predicted proteins | sample Helgoland_Spring_8_FD_148616 | JGI IMG/M metagenome (GOLD analysis project Ga0206129, IMG submission 148616) | Pelagic subsurface seawater microbial communities from Kabeltonne, Helgoland, North Sea - Helgoland_Spring_Bloom_20160502_2 | ecosystem: Environmental > Aquatic > Marine > Epipelagic ...
TGATTGTGGTCATGAGTGTGGCGAGTACTTTGGCACTTGCCCTGCTCATCATGCTCGGCGCAGAAAACTTAAAGGAGCCACAGGCGGCATGATTCCAACCGCGAGGACACCTCGGTATTTATATCTGGCCACAGGAGCCTATGCGGCCCTGCTCGCCCTCGCATTTTATTTCGAATTTCCCTGGCTCGCCCTCTCACCACTTGCAATTGGCATCGCCTGGATGGCTTTTCATCGACTGGATGCTTTGATGCTTTTTTTGGTGGCTTGCGTTCCACTGAGCATCAGCCTAGAAGACCTGGAACTTGGTGGTATTGGTGCTTACCTGCCCACTGAACCGCTGCTTGCAGGTGTTCTCGTATTGTTTTTCTTCAAGGCCGTTTCCGGTTGGCCGGCTCACCCCACTGTGCTGAAGCATCCGCTTTCTCGCTGGGTGCAATGTTCGCTGTTGTGGATTGGAATTACGGCAATCGTGAGCTCCCATCCTCTTGTTTCCTTCAAATTTCTGGCGGCAAGGCTTTGGTTTATAGTGGGATTCTTTTGGGTTTTGGGAGAAATGTTCCGGACTAAAAAAGCGCAACGCCATCAATTTATCCTGGCTTATGCATTCCCACTTTGTGGTGTCATCGTCTATACGCTCGTGAGGCATGCTGGCTTCGGTTTTGAAAAAGATGCCGGACACTGGGTCATGAAGCCATTCTACAAGGACCACACTTCTTACGGTGCGGTGCTTGCCATGGTGATCCCGCCCATGCTCGCGCTCCTCAGCTGGAAACGGTTCTCCGCCTTTGCAAAAGCGTTGATGGGGGTCGCACTCGTCATCCTATGCGTTGGACTTGTCTTTTCATACACCCGCGCGGCATGGGTATCTCTTGCAGCTGCGGGGGCACTTTGGGGCCTAATGAAAGCAGGCATACAACTCAAAACACTCTTGATTGTGGGCTTCGCAAGCTTGGCTTTTTTGTGGTTTGCACAAGATTCCTTGCTCATTCAACTGGAGCGAAATCGCCAAGATTCTTCAGATAATCTAACGGAACACGTGGAGTCCATTTCCAATGTTTCGAGCGACGCATCGAACCTCGAAAGGCTGAATCGCTGGAATGCGGCCTTGGCAATGTTCCAAGAACGGCCTCTGGTGGGCTGGGGACCCGGAAGCTATCAATTCGAGTACGCCCCATTTCAACGCTCCGAAGATCAGACAATCATTAGCACGAATAATGCAGATGGTGGCAATGCGCACAGCGAATACCTCGGACCGCTAGCGGAACAAGGTGTACCTGGCTTGCTATTCGTTCTTGGGCTATTGGGTTTTTGTTTGCACTTGGGCTTCAAACTCCACCGCCAACTGAATGATCCGGAACAAGCGAGACTGGCGATGGGGGTTTTCCTAGGACTGATGACCTATTTCGTGCACGGGGTGCTAAACAATTACCTCGATACAGATAAAGCGAGCGCCCTTTTTTGGGGTTTTTTCGCGCTGCTTCTGGTCTGGGATCTAACCCTGGCTGACAATGGCCAGCAAAAAAGTGTTGCTGCCTCCTGAGTCAAGCAATCAGTGAAACCGGACGACCATGAGGGCCGTGTCATCAAAACTGGGCTCTTCCCCTTTGAAGGTCTTTACGGAGTCAATGAGGGCGGTTTGAACATCCTTCACCGGCATTCCTCGTCTTTCGCGAAGGATGTCTTCCATGCGTTGCATGCCGAAAGGCACTCCTTCCTCATTTTCCTGCTCCACCAATCCATCGGTGAAACACACCAAAGTGGAATCACGATCCAATTGCACAACGCCTGTTTCCAATGAAGGAATCTCACGGAACATCCCCAATCCCACAGACCCCAACTCCAACTGCTTTGTCTTCCCATCCGCGAGCATAATGAGAGGCGGATTGTGACCGCAATTCACGTATTGAAGTTCGCGCTTCCTCCGGTGATAAACCGCAGCAAATACCGTAATGTACTTCTCTCCTTTGGCATTCTCCGAGACCCGCTCATTCAAACGATTGACTACGCTCACCAAATCATCCGGCTCGTATTGAAAACTCGCACGGAGGTTGGCTTGGAAATTCGACATAAGAAAAGCCGCGGCAATTCCCTTTCCACTGACGTCTGCCATGCAAAACACCATGCGATCTTCGTCCACTGTGAAAACGTCGTAATAGTCTCCTCCAACTTCCAAATGAGGCTTGTAAAATGCCGCGACATCCACGTCACGATCGATCGGCCATTCGGTTGGCACGAGCATGGATTGCATGGTTGCAGCGAGCTCCAATTCTCGGCGTGTCGCCTCTTGACTAGCACGCTCCAATTCAAGCCGCTGATTTTGCAACGCAACCACTAAAACATTGGTCAGTGTTTGGATAAAATTCAAGTGCTTCACCACGGGACTTACACCTTGCCCCTCTTGTGTATCGCCCGCCAGGAGATAAGCCAATGGTTGGTCATTGTGAAGCACTGGAATGACGACGTCAAACTGCTCCTTCCCAGCGGTTGAACTCAGAAAAACCTCCCCCTTCTGTTCAAAAAAAGCAGCGTCTTGGACTTCGGGAACATCTCCCTCAATCCCATTCACCAGAAGACAACGCCAATCGCCATCAAACGCATAAAGCACCAAGCGATGAATGCCGAGGTGCTCTGCCAGGCTTGCACGGAATTTATCAAGCAGGTCCTGTTCTGAGGCCCGATCATTGATTCCTTGGGTGACATCAAGAAGAGCGCTCAGCTTATAGTCCTGAAGTTCTAAGCGTTGCTCCAAACGTTGAATGCTGTGCGCCATCTTTACTTTTTAACGCGCTCGACGTATTCTTTTTTGCGGGTATCCACTTTCACATGATCCCCAATATTGATAAACAAAGGCACGCGAATCTCCACTCCGGTATCCGTGGTTGCTGGCTTCAAGGTGTTCGTGGCTGTATCGCCTTTGATCCCTGGCTCTGTGTACGATATTTCCGCCTCGACTTGGGTGGGCAACTCACAGCTGAGCACACGTTCTTCGTCCGCTTGGAATTGAATCTGACAAACCAATCCATCCTTCAAAAATTCAGGCGCATTGATTGCCGATCTTTCCACAGGAATTTGCTCGAATGTCTCGAGGTTCATGAAATGGTATTGATCGTCATTGTACAGAAATTGATATTCCCGCACTTCAATGCGCACGGGGTCAATTTTGACTCCCGCATTGAAGGTATGATCCACCACTTTTCCCGTGCTCAAGTTCTTCAGTTTGGTGCGCACAAACGCCGCACCTTTTCCGGGTTTCACATGAAGGAATTCAATGATTTGCCACAAACCATTGTTGTGATTGATGACCAATCCATTCTTGATGTCTGAAGTTGTTGCCATGTCGGAGATTTAGGCGAAGATACCATTACAAATTAAGCATCAAACGGAATCGGATTTCACTTTGTGCATAAGCCAATGTCGAAAGACCGGGCAATCGCTCGGTTGGATTTCGTCCATTGCTCTTGAATCCGATCAGTTGGACTTTCCATGTTGACTTGAACTTTCGACTGATCCGGAATGCGGCTCGCGTCCCATGGTGGTGCATACCATGCATGCGAATGCCATCAAAGGCGGGCGTCACGAAATACCCCACCTGGCTCGGCTCCATTTTCCACTGAGCGATGCTAAATTTCATGTCGCACCCGCCGATCTCTCCCCCCCAAATGCACGCCCAACCCAAACCGTCTCGGGCACGACCCGGGCACCATTCCAATCGGATGTTTCCTGCATATGCTCCATCCTCAAACCTCCAGCGCAAGCCGATTCTGCGATGAGAAGACTCAAGCGCGGAATGCACAGACTCGAGCTGCCAGCGGATGTGCAGCTCAAATCGGTGCTGATCGATCGAGCTGGAAACAGCACTTGCACGCACCGTTTGTCGAATAGCGTTTTCAATGGACTCGATTTCCATCAAAAACCGCGTTCGCAGCCCCCCTTCACGCAGCAGCCACTGCATGCCCATCGTCAACTCTTTTTCATCCCATTGATGCGGCATCTGTTTCTCGTGATCGGGGATTACTCCGCTTATAATTTTAACCCTACCAAATCCGTCCCAGCACCTGCCAATGGACCTGAGCCAGGTGCTCTTCAACGCTTGGACAGCAGGTCTAGGAGCGCACTCGAACGACCATTGCCAGCCCTTGCTCGTGCCAAAAGCAAAAGCACTCCCTAGCCAAGACGCCGTTGCGTTTGCAGTGGGGGACAAGGCTGTCCAGCCGCGCTCACCAACCAAACCAACAGTCCCCCATTGGCATGGCTTCCAAGCCACAACTGCCCAACGTGGTTGCCGAACCATTCCGTCGCTGCTGATACTCAACGACCAACCACCCAGACGAGCAGAACAAGCCAAGCCAGTGCGCATTCCTGAAGAAACATTGCCCCATACCGGGGCAAAATCATAATGCACCGGAACTGCAAAGGCCGGAGACAAAAGGCTTGAAAATAAGATGGCTTCCTTCTGAATCAATCGATTGCCCCAGCCCAGCTTGTGGGTTCCCAAAAGCAATCGAACATTGCGAGCGGGGCTGAATTGAATGTATCCCGTCAGTCGATTTTGTGTCCCTGTTTCTTGGCTGGGCTGCCACCATGAACCATCCCAACGCATGGCCCATTTTCCAGGGTTTTTCAATCGCACGGATTGCGAAGATGCCATCGACTTTGGGTTGATTCGCATGTCGAAACTGGGGGCAGGGCGCTTGCTCATAATGACCGAATTCTGTCCCGTACAGAGAGCAATCCAAGGCCCGGCGAGCAGCAGCTGCTGGCGGGTCTCCGAGGATAATCCTAAAATGGCCGCAACTTCCTCGGGAATAATGGGCCTGCCTTTGCGCTCGATGTATTGGATAATGTATTCTCCTTCTGAAGGCAACCAGTCCCCCAAAACAACCCGCTCTGCGACAAACGAACGAAAAGCTGCCTCTTGGCCTTTGCCTTCCAACGTTGCATGAAGCGCACAACCCACAAAAAGGCATAATACGTGAATGTTCTTGCCTGTCATTTTCGAAAATCCATGCGCCAACTCCAAAGCCAGAGCCCCAGAAAATTTGAATGCGTGATTCCGATCCATTGGCGTCTTCTGTCTTTCTCCCATCCCGCATCGAGTCCAAACGAAAGCGGCTGGGGTTGAACCCTTAGTCGCATTGATTTCCCTTTGGCCAGGGTCCACCTCCACTGAATATGCAATCGAGAAGAGGGATGTCCCCACAGGAAAAAAGCTGAAAACGTACCCTGCTTGTGCCGCTTGATCCACTGAAACCCCCCATCAAACTCGCCGCGTTCTTGAACCCCCAAAAGCTGCCCTTGATTGGTGCCTCGAATGAAAGCAGCCAACTTGGAGCCATCTGCCATTCCCCGATTCACTTGCAAAAACATTGGGAAATCCATGGAGAATGCCGTGCCATTGGACCATGAATGGCCCCCAAGTCCCAATCCCAGCCCAATGGACCACCCCTGATCGAGGGGAATTGAATAAGCCAGCAAAGCCCTGCATGTCGCATGGGTGGAGATTGAAACGAACTGACCTACGGCCCCAAATCCACGGTCCGTCTTTGCATGAGCAAAACCGTGATAAGCCGATTGCAGAGGCTGCAGATCCAACGCTAATGTGCTGGACTCCTGGAGAGGAAATAGCGGGGCAATTCCAGGTAATTGTGCCCACAGAATCCCCGTTTTTAACACAACCCAAATCAACGCGTGCATCCGCAGATCATTCCAATTCACCCCTGTTCCCATCGCCTCTTTTCCTCCTCATTCGTGCCTCTGAACTATGCAATTTGAGCCAATTGCACGCAACAAATGGGTTGGATTCACTTCCGAATGAAGCGGGTTTGTAACTGCTCCTCAATCCTCGACGGAGAAATCCAGCCGATCCTTTTCAAACGCTTCACGAATCGCTTCGGGCAGCGCCTTCCAGGCCATCCCCTTGAGCTCGGGCACTTCTCCTTGAACAGAGGACCAGACGCCTTCGGGTTTTTGCAACAGAACGATATCCTTGATTTCTCCAGCGTCGAAATCGATGCGCATGGCGCTGCTGACCGACTGATTGAAGGCCTCGCAGGGATTCGGCTTTTCCGTGTCGAAATAAATCGACTCAGCATTGCCCACGACCTCCACGGAATTGAGCACCCCGTCCGTGAAATACGCATCGAGATTGCGTCCCGAAATTTGTTGCATGCACATCGAGTCAATGTCCAAAATCAATCCCGAATGTCCGCGAGCAGAGAGCTTCTCTGGTTGGTTATCGTTCAATTGCCAGGTCATCGAATCCGCCTTCAGCAACCAGCCTTCGAGCCACGTTAGCGGCGTGCCTAGCAAGTCAATCTGTTCGGTTGAATCATCCCAAAAGAGTTCCTCGCAAGACGCTGCAGCTTGGCCCTGAATCAAATGAACACCGGGCCAAAGCCGGGTCCAATTGGATTGGATTTCCATGGAATCTGAGATCAACCAGAGGGTATCCGACGAAGAAGCATCCATGTACCTTGCCCTTCCACTACTGCCACCTCGCACGGACACGAGGTTTTCTCCCCCTGCGCCTTGCCGGCGCAGTGCATCAGAGCCCCACACTTTCCACACGCGTGACGTGTCTTGTATTTCGACACGCCCCATTGCAGACAACGGTTCCAACGAGTCCGCTGGCACCTCCAATCGATCGGCCTCGAGCCATACGTCATCCTGTCGAACGCGTGCCTTAGTGCCTGAGCCCACTTCCTCGGATGCAAACCATCCAGACTCCTGAGCGGCATCAAATGCTCCAAAGAAACAACTCAATTCCAACTCCCCAGACTGCTCAAGCACATGTGAAAGTCCATGAAAGAATAGTTTTTCGTTTTTTTCGTCCCAATGGAGCGAATCAGACATGACAACCCAGTCACCATCATCGATGTACACGTTGCCCCCCAATTCCAGAAGGGAATCGTCTACCTTGAACAGTCCACGCTCGAACGTGGCCGATCTTGATTGTTCATGCATGGTCCCGCCGTTTGGAAAACGAACCCATTTGGTGTCCAGCTCATAATCAACACGAGTTGCTTGTATTTCTCCCAAATCACTTTGCATCCGCACTTGCTCACCCACAGTAGCCGTTGCAATGGCCTTTTCAGCCTGTGGATTCAGTAACATGCTTTCGGCCAAAACACGCCTATCACCGTCGTTCAAACGCACGTTTCCCATCGTACGAAAACGACCATCTTTGAACCTTAAAGCGCTGTCGCAAGCCAAGGTAGCATCGCCATATCCGAGCAATACAGCGCCAATTAACCGCTGAACATCCGGCTGACGCTGGTCACGTAAAATGGCGTCTGCCTGTAGAATGTTGATTCGTGTTTCGCCGTCATCCTGCGCTCTCACTACAAAAACCATCAAAACCGCACAGGCGCAAAGGCCCCACTTCAACCCCACAGAATAAACACTTTGAAAATTCATGTGCCTGCAAGTTCTATCGAAATATTCGTATTCCTACCTTTGCACTCCTTTCTGAAGGGCGGGTGTGGTGAAATTGGTAGACACGCTGGATTTAGGATCCAGTGCCGCGAGGCGTGTGGGTTCGAGTCCCTCCACCCGCACTCTTCAGAAAAGAAACCAAAACTGAAACCGCTTGCAACTTGGTTATTCACAAGATGAAAACGCCAAAACCAAGCCATTCTTACACCGACACATGCAAATCGATCGGAACAACATTGACGAGCTCACCGCTCGATTGACCTTGACCGTTGAGCCCGCTGATTACACGGAACGCGTTCAAAAAATCCTCAACGATTATAAGAAGTCTGCCCAGTATCCTGGATTTCGAAAAGGCAAGGCGCCCATGGCCCTGATTCGGAAGCAGTATGCGGCACCTGTTTTGGCAGATGAGATGAATAAAATCATCTCCGAAAACCTAAGCACCTACATCCAAAAGGAGAACATCGAAATTCTCGGAAACCCGATTCCCGAAACAAGCACCGAGGCTTCGGGAAATTGGGAGAAGCCGGAGCAATTTGTCTTCACGTTTGAGATTGGATTAGCGCCACAGATCTCCCTGGAATTCGGACGAAGTGCAAAATTCATCCGTCACATCATCAAGGTGGATAAGAAAGCGATTGAGGCGGCAACAAAAGATCATTGCAGGCGCCACGGCTCCATCAGCGAACCTGAAGTAGCATCTGACAGCGACCTCATCATGGGGCACTTTGTGCAGCTCGACGCTTCCGACCAGCCCCTGGAAGGCGGCATCGAGAGCGATTCCAACATTGCTTTGGAGCACCTCACGGACAAAAAGTCGCGCAAACTACTTACCGGGGCAAAAGTGGGCGATACGTTCACATTGGATCCGCATAAAATTTCTCACGGGCACGATGATTTGGGCAAAATGCTCGGCATCAGTCACGAGCAAGTTCATGATTTGAAGGGCAACTTCAAGTTTGAGGTGAAGGAGATCAAACGCCTTGCGCCGCATGATAACAATCAAGAGTTGTGGGACAAGGTGCTCGGAAAAGACGTGGTGGCCACTGAAAAAGAATTCCGGGAAAAAGTTTCTGAAGAATTGCACAGTCAATTTGACCGCGATGCCGAGCACGTCTTCCGCCGGCGATTCGTAGTTGATTTAATTGAGCACATGAAAATTCAGATGCCCGATGCATTCCTCAAGCGCTGGATTCAGATGAACAACGAGCAGCCTCTGACCGAGGAACAGATGGAAAAGGAATACCCGAATTACGCCGAATCCATGCGCTGGCAATTGCTTCAACAAGCGGTCATGAAGGATGCCGACATGCGCGTCAGCGCTGAGGAGCTGGAAGAAGAGGCCAAACGCGTGATTGGTGCACAGTACGCTCAATACGGAATGCCATTGGAAGGTGAGATGCTTGATAATTTTGCGAAAAATGCGCTTTCCAATGACGAAGAGCGTCGGCGGATTGCCGACATCATCATTGAACGGAAGGTGGTGGATGAACTGAAGCCGAAAGTGACGATCAAGGAGAAGTCCGTCAGTTTTGACGACTTTGCCAAGCTGGCTGCGGAAGTTCGCTGAATCGACCGATTTTATGGAATGAGGCATATGCGTGGAATAACGCGTTCATAAATGCCGGTATTCAGGCTGCAAAAAGTAAGTGTATACGATGCCCTGTGATGTAATTTTGACGCATGACTGATCGCAACGAATTCATCAAGTTCGCCTCCAAGGATCGCGGACTGAGTAGCCAAACCGTGAGGGACTTCATTTCCCACGCATATGACCAACCCAATGACATGACTCGAACGGTCATTGAAGAACGCCAGATGCCCTTCCGAGAAGTGGATGTCTTTTCTCGGCTCATGGCAGACCGCATCATATTCCTAGGAACCGGGATCGACGATTACATCGCCAATGTCGTGCAGGCGCAACTCTTGTTCCTGGAGTCTTCTGATCCGACCAAAGACATTCAGATTTACATCAATTCGCCCGGCGGATCCGTGTACGCGGGGCTGGGGATTTATGATACGATGCAATACATCCGTCCGGATGTCGCCACCATCTGCACTGGCATGGCCGCTTCCATGGGTGCCGTGTTGCTCTGCGCGGGCGCCGCGGGAAAACGAACAGGCCTCAAGCACAGCCGGGTGATGATTCACCAACCACTTGGGGGCGCTAGCGGTCAAGCTTCAGACATCGAAATAACTGCTCGCGAAATCCAAAAGTTGAAAAAAGAACTTTATGCCATCATCGCCACGCACAGCGGCCAAACAGAAAAGAAGGTCTGGAATGATTCCGATCGCGATTACTGGATGATTGCGTCAGAAGCCAAGGAATACGGCATGATTGATGAAGTGCTGGAGCGGAAATAATTCCCGAAAACAAATACGATGAGTTCCACCCCTATCAATTGCTCCTTCTGCGGAAGAGCCAAGGAAGAAGTCGATGTGCTCATCGCCGGCGTCACCGGACACATCTGCGACAATTGCATTGAACAAGCAGACAACATCCTTCAGGAAGAACGAAAAGACACCCCAGAAAGGGCCGATTTTCAGCTCAAACTCCCAAAGGAAATCAAAGCCCACCTCGACGAATACGTCATCGGTCAAGAAGAGGCGAAAAAGACGATTAGTGTTGGAGTCTACAATCACTTCAAACGCATCGTTTACCCCGCAGCTGATGACGCGGTTGAAATCGACAAATCAAACGTTATTCTGCTCGGAGAGACGGGGACGGGAAAAACCCTCATTGCTCGGACCATTGCGAGAATGCTAGATGTTCCATTCTGCATCGCTGATGCGACGGTGCTTACTGAGGCGGGGTATGTCGGTGAGGATGTTGAAAGCGTGTTGAGCCGACTACTGCAAAGCGCTGACTTCGACGTGGAAAGGACCCAAAGGGGCATCGTCTTTATCGATGAGATTGATAAAATTGCTCGGAAAAGTGACAACCCTTCCATCACCCGTGATGTCAGTGGAGAAGGCGTTCAACAAGCTTTATTAAAACTTCTTGAAGGGGCCGAAGTTAGCGTTCCGCCTCAAGGCGGCCGAAAGCACCCGGAACAGAAGCTCATCACCATCGATACCAAGAACATTTTGTTTGTTTGCGGCGGGGCTTTTTCGGGAATTGAGAAAATAATTGAGCGCAGAATCAAGCGATCTTCCATTGGATATCAGCAGGAAGTAGCGCATATCGACGACGAGTCCTATTTGCAATACGCGGCACACGCGGACCTCAAATCCTTTGGGTTGATTCCTGAACTCATCGGCCGATTTCCCGTTCTGACTCACCTCAAGCCATTAGACGCCTCGGCGCTCCGAAGGATTCTCACGGAGCCGAAAAACGCCTTGTGCAAGCAATACATACAGCTGTTCGCTTTAGATGGAATCGAACTCAAGTTCGAAGCATCAGGGTTGGACTACCTCGTGGAAAAAGCAGTCGAGTACAAGCTTGGCGCACGGGGTCTTCGCAGCATCATGGAGGCTGTCTTAAACGAAGCCATGTATGAGATGCCCGGAGGAGAAAAGAAGAAGCTAATCATCAACCGGAAATTTGCTGAGAGTCGCTTCTCAGGCGATAAAAATTCAGGGTTGCGCGTGGCCTAAGACTTCCGATGGCGAGGAAAGAAACACCGCTAATGAAGCAGTACAATCGGGTGAAAACCGATTATCCTGATGCGCTGCTTCTTTTCCGAGTCGGGGATTTCTACGAAACCTTTGGAGAGGATGCCATCAAGGCATCGAAAGCATTGGACATTGTACTGACCAAACGGGGCAATGGCAGTGCTTCTGAAATTGAATTGGCTGGCTTTCCCCATCACTCGCTCGACAGTTATTTGCCAAAACTGGTGCGAGCAGGGCATCGTGTGGCCGTATGCGATCAACTCGAAGATCCCAAAAAGGCGGTCGGCATTGTGAAACGGGGAGTGACTGAATTGGTCACACCCGGAGTTGCCTTTCACGACCAAGTACTGGATTCAAAAGCCCACAATTATCTCGCGGCCCTCCATTGGGACAAAAAATCGGCAGGCGTGGCATTTTTGGATATCTCCACAGGTCATTTTGCCATTGCAGAAGGAGACAAACAATTGGTTGATCGCCTATTGAGAGCCCACCAACCTTCGGAAATTCTTTGTTCCAAACCGCTGCAAAAAGCCTTTGAAGACGAATTTGGGAAAGACTGGCACGTGAGCCGATTGGACGATTGGATTTACAAAATTGATTATGCCACGGATCGGATTCACAAACAATTCGAGACCGGCAATCTAAAGGGATTTCAACTGGATGAATCACCGCAAGCCGCGATTGCTGCGGGAGCTGTGCTGCACTATCTGGAACACGCGAAGCACGACCGACCGCGGCATATTAAGCAAATTCAAACCCTGCACGCATCAGGAACGCTATGGATGGATCGATTCACCATCCGAAATTTGGAGTTGGTGCAAGCCAATCATCCCGACGGCCAATCCCTGGCTGAGACAATTGATCGAACGGGATCACCAATGGGTGCGCGGACCCTCCGCCGCTGGCTCCTCATGCCGCTTACCGAAATCGCTTCGATCGAGCAGCGGCACAACGCAGTTGATGCTCTATTTGATCAGGATGAGCTGCGTGAAAACATGCAAGGTTTGTTCCGAAGCATGGGCGACTTGGAGCGATTGGCCTCCAAAGCAAGCACCGGACGAATCAATCCCCGCGAATTGGCTCAATTGCGGCTGGGAATCCAAAGCGCACACAAAATTGCACTCGCTGCCGAAGGAGTTGACCCCCTATTGCCATATCTCGAGCGCATGTCTCCCTGCGATCATTTGCTCCAGCGCCTGACGTCTGAATTGGTCGATGAGCCCCCGGTGAATCCAAACAAGGGACAGGTCATTCAATTGGGTGTTAATGCGGAACTTGACAGCTTGCGCACAATCAAGTCCGACTCAAATGCCGCACTGGATGCGATTTGCCAGCGCGAAACGGAGCGCACAGGAATCACCTCATTAAAAATCGATTACAACCAAGTTTTCGGCTACTACCTGGAAGTTCGAAACACCCATAAGGACAAGGTTCCTACCGAATGGATTCGGAAACAAACACTGACCCAAGCGGAACGTTACATCACCGAAGAATTGAAGGAGCTCGAGCAGAAAATCCTCGATGCCGACAGCAAAACCAGCACGTTGGAATGGGAGTGCTTTCAAAATTTGGTCGCTGCAACCGCAAACGAAATCGCTGCCTTGCAGGAGAATGCCCAAGTCATTGGCGCATTGGACGCACTGACAGGCTTGGCTCAAATTGCAGAGGAATACCATTACGTCCGTCCCCGCATGTCCAGCGATCACAGCATCCAGATCGGCAACGGGAGACACCCTGTGATTGAACGAACACTAAAGGCGGGAGAACGTTACGTTGCCAATGACATCACCTTGGAAGGCGAGCAAGCGCAGATACTGATGATTACGGGACCAAACATGGCCGGAAAATCTGCACTGCTTCGTCAAACGGCACTGATTTCCCTGATGGCACAGATGGGTGGATTTGTACCCGCGGCTTCCGCCACACTCGGCGTGCTCGACCGCATTTTCACGCGCGTGGGTGCCTCGGACAATATTTCCTCAGGTGAATCGACCTTCATGGTGGAGATGAATGAAACCGCAGCCATTCTAAACAACCTTACCGATCGAAGCCTCGTTCTCTTGGATGAAATCGGTCGTGGCACCAGCACGTATGACGGAGTGAGCATTGCATGGGCCATTGCAGAGCACCTGCATCAGCAGACTGAGCGACCTTTGACACTTTTTGCGACGCATTATCACGAGCTCAATGCCATGCAGGATCGCTTTAGCCGCATTCGAAACTTGAATGTCACTGTCAAAGAAGTCGATGGCAAAATCGTCTTTCTTCGAAAACTTGCGGCAGGGGGAAGCAATCATTCATTCGGCATTCATGTTGCCCAATTAGCAGGCGTGCCAAAGTCAATCGTGCGGCGCGCCAAAACAGTGCTGGCGCAACTCGAGAGCAGTCGCCAAGGAATGGAAGGTGACGAAACGCCAGCGCTTCGCGTTCAAGAGGCGGCCACTTCGCAATTGTCCGATATTCAGATGAGCATCTTTCAGCTCGACGACCCCGTGCTCGAGCAAGTCAGGGAGCAAATTTTAGACCTTGATCTTAATAACCTCACCCCGGTTGAAGCTTTGCTAAAACTCAGTGAAATACAACGTGTCGTGTCTGGAATGACCAATGCCACGAAAGGCTCAGAATGATGCCAACAACAGGTCGAGGTCTTTGAAAGGGAGTGCAGACTCGGCGGCAAGGCCCGGATGGGTCACTTGTCCATTAAACATGTACACCCCTGACCGCGCGAATGGGTTGCTGCGGATAGACTCCTCCACTCCGCCGTCAGCCGCAAAATCCAACAACAAAGGCGCCATGATATTGCTCAATCCCTTGGATGCCGTCCGGCTCACACGGGATGGCATGTTGGGAACGCAGTAGTGAATCACATCCAATTCCACGAAAGTCGGTCGCTCATGCGAAGTCACGCGACTGGTTTCAAAGCACCCTCCGCGATCGATGGTGACGTCGATTACCACTGAACCGCGCTGCATGCCCGCCACCATCGGCTCTGAAACCACCAAAGGAGCACGCTGTCCAGAGCCCCGGATTGCTCCGATAGCGACGTCTGCCGTTTTCAATGCTTCCTGAAGAACAGAGGGCTGAATCGTTGAAGTCCACAAGCGCTGGCCCAAAGCATTTTGCAGGCGGATCAGGCGGTGCGGACTATTATCAAAAACCTTCACAGATGCTCCCAAACCAATGGCAGCTCGGGCCGAAAACTCACCCACCGTGCCTGCACCAATGATGACGACTTCCGAAGGACGGACGCCGGAGACTCCTCCAAAAAGACTGCCTCGTCCATGCGGCCCGGCAAGCAACTCTCCAGCAATGAGGATGGCTGAATTTCCCGCAATTTCTCCCATGGCTCGAACCAAGGGAAAGATTCCGTTGTCATTCTGTAAAAAATCCCAAGCAATGGCAGTGGTTTTCTTGGCGGCCAAAGCGGCCAGCAATCCCTTCGGCTGCACCGTCCATTGCAGGGCACTGATGATGGTTTGTCGCATGCCCATCAACTGCACTTCTTCCAAAGTCGGCGGCTCTACCTTGATCACCATTCCCGTCTGAAAAACCTGGCGGCGATCGTACACAATGTGCGCGCCGGATTCACTGTAGTCGCTGTCTTGAAAATGGGCTTGATCACCCGCTCCGGACTCAATCAATACCTGGTGGCCGCGAGCGACCAACAGCGCCACTGCCTCGGGCACCAAAGCCACGCGCTTCTCTTGCAAGCTTTCTTCCTTTGGAATACCGATTACAAGCTCTTGATTGCGCGCCGAAATTTGCAGCACTTCTTCTTGCGGCAAGAGCGCTGCTTCGCGCGCCAAGGACTGGATTCTTTTGCTATGATCGCTCATACGTGAGGCAAAGTACTAATTCCAGCGGACGAACTACTATGAATGACTGAGAATTAACTCCCGCGCGCCATTGTCATGGCCTCCATGCACAATAATCTGAAGCAGAAACGAATCATTGGGAAGAAGCCCCGGAGCGTGTTCTGGCCATTCCACAAAGCACAATGCTTCCGCATCAAAATACTCGGTTAGCCCCAAATCCCAAGCCTCGGATTCATCCTTAAGGCGGTACAAATCCAAATGAAAAAGGCGCCAAGCGCCGCGCTCATAGCATTGTACCAAACCAAAGGTTGGGCTCACTGCTTCACCATCAATGCCAGCGGTCTGTCCCACCGCGCGCACCAGCGTGGTTTTCCCCGCACCCATCACACCTTGCAGCGCCACTACACCGAGGGGGTTGTCGTTTTCATCGCGACGCATGCGCGCGCTTAATTGAGCCCAAAGCGATTGGGCAACATCTTCCAATTGGGCCAACTCAAAAGGCCCCGATTTCCATACCACTTGCAATTCACCCATGGCGCAAGAATGACACAGTCTTAATTCGTTTCAAGTTCCACCCACGGAATCACCACTTCCTCCAATGAGATACCCCCGTGCTGAAATGTGTCACGAAAATACTGAGCAAAATGATGGTATTTATTGGGGTAAACTAAGAAATCGTCTTCGCGCGCAAAGATGTACGCGCTGCTGACATGCGGACGCGGCAGTCCCAATTTTTCAGGTTCCCTGACTTCAAAAATATCTCCTGCATCATAACCGAGGTTCCGCCCAACCTTGTACCGCAAATTCGAATTCGTACTGCGCTCCCCTTTGACTTGCACCGGATTGCCCACGCGGACCGTGCCATGGTCCGTAGTAATTACAACGCGTGCATTCCACTCCGCCATCTTATCCAGCAACTCCTTCAAGGCGCTATGCTCGAACCACGAATGAGTCAATGAGCGATAAGCCGCTTCATCTTCCGCCAATTCCTTCAAGACTTCCATTTCTGTTCGGGCATGCGACAGCATGTCGACAAAGTTGTAGACCACGGCTGTGACGTCATTCCCCTTCAATTGGTGAAATTGTTCCACCAACTTTCGACCTGCCGCGAGGTTGGTGATTTTATGGTAATCTGACTTCCCCTCAAAACCAATGCGCTTCAGCATGGCTTGAAACAAGGCCTTTTCGTGGCGGTTTTTGCTTCCCTCCTCATCCTCACTGACCCAATACTGAGGAAAAACACGTGCAATCTCGGCGGGAGTTAGGCCCGCAAAAAGCGCATTTCGAGCGTACTGCGTAGCTGTGGGCAGCATCGAAAAATAGGAGTCATTCTTGGCGACACGGTACTTATCCAACAGCAGCGGTTCAATCATGCGCCATTGATCCATCCGCAGGTTGTCAATCACAACCAAAAATACAGGCTGACCGTCTTTGGCTTTTTCGAGCACCTGTGGCAATCGCTCGGGAAGCAATCGGTGTGACAGGGTTGGGGAATCGTCGTCAGGGCCAGCCATCCACTCCGCGTATTCTTTCTGATAGAACTTGGCAAACTGCCGATTGGCGTCCTTGAATTGCATTTCGAGAATGTCTTTCATCCCCTCATCTTGTGATGACTCCAATTCCAATTTCCAGTGCACCAAGCGCTGGTAGATCGATGTCCAATCGCCCGCATTCAACCGTCCCATCAATTGCATCGAAATCTCCCTGAACTCTCGCTGGTAATCCGTCATTGCCTTCTCGGTTACCAAACGACGCTCGTCCAGATTCTTCTTGATGGACAAAAGGATTTGATTCGGATTGACCGGCTTAATGAGGTAATCAGATATTTTCGAGCCGATGGCCTCCTCCATGATTTGTTCCTCTTCGCTCTTGGTGATCATGATCACAGGCAAGTGGGGACGTTGCTCCTTGATGCGTTGGAGGGTTTCCAATCCGTTCAACCCCGGCATTTGCTCATCCAAAAACACGAGATCAAACACATCTGTAGCCAACAAATCCAAGGCTTCTACACCGCTGTTCACCGGGGTCATGTGAAAGCCTTTGCTCTCCAGAAAAAGCACATGGGGCTTGAGCAAATCAATTTCGTCATCGGCCCATAATATCCTCGGTGTTCGCTGCATGGTCAAATCAGATAGGTAAAGTTGCGCTTGCTGTATGCCGTACAAGTTAACTTGCACTTTTAACAAACGCACTTTCGAACCCAACTGATATTGGACGCATCGATGTCAACTCACAACAAAAACAAAATCCTGAACGACCCCGTCTACGGGTTCATCACCATTCAACACGAGCTCACATTCGATTTGATGGATCATCCGTTCGTTCAGCGCTTGCGCAGGATCTCTCAATTGGGGTTGTCTCATCTGGTGTATCCAGGTGCCGTGCACAACCGGTTTCATCACGCCATTGGAGCGCTGCACCTGATGCAAGAGGCCATTGCCGTCCTGCGCGCAAAGGGAACAGACATCTCAGATGAGGAAGGTGAAGCGGCATGCGCCGCAATTCTGCTGCACGATATTGGCCATGGACCTTTCAGCCACGCCCTCGAGCACAGCATTGTCAAAGGGGTGCAGCATGAAGATATTTCAGCCTTGATCATGAGTCGGTTAAATGAAGAATTGAACGGCGCGTTGGACACGGCCATAGCAATCTTCAACGACCACCATCCCAAGCGTTTTCTCCATCAATTGGTCTCTTCTCAACTGGACATGGATCGCATGGATTACCTCGCGAGGGATAGTTTCTACTCCGGGGTGGCAGAGGGCAAAATTGGAAGTGAACGCATCATCAAAATGCTCGCTGTCAAAGACGACCGCTTGGTGGTCGAAGAGAAGGGGATCTATTCCATCGAGAAATTTCTCATGGCGCGAAGGCTCATGTATTGGCAGGTCTATTTGCACCGAACTGTCCTCTGTGCAGAATTCATGCTGATGCGCGTTTTGAAAAGGGCCAAAGCATTGGCGCTATCCGAAGTTGATGTTTTCACTACTCCCGCGTTGAGCATCTTCATCAATGAATCGCTGGATCGCGCAAAATTCATTGCGGATCCTGAAATTCTCAATCGGTTCTGCGAACTGGATGACAGCGACATCACGTGTGCCCTGAAAGTCTGGCAACACCACGATGACCCTATCTTGAGCGAATTGAGCAAGCGAATCGTGCATCGCAATCTATTCCAAATCGAGTTGCGTTCTCAGCCTTTCTCCAATAACGAAGTGGAAACGACCATTCAGGACGTTGCCAAGGGATTGGGGCTCAGCCAGGAAGATGCTGCCCAATTTGTGATCAATGACACCATTCACAACAGTCTGTACAGCGAGGAAGGCATTGGCATTCAATTCAAGAATGGTACGGTGCAAGATTTCGCGGAAGCTTCCGATCAACTCAATCGTGAAATATTGACGCGCACCGTCAGCAAGTCTTTCCTCTGCTACCCCAAAGAGCTCGCACGTTGAGGCGCAATCCTCAGTTGGCCCCTGGAATGTCCAACTCTACTCCTTCGTCATTGTAGAGGTGGAACTCCAGAATCTCCATCGAAGAATTGGACTCCAAGTGAATCTTAATTCCATAATTCCGTTGCCAGTTCTTAAGAATTGAATTCCACCAGCCTTGCTTCACATAGGCTTCAATGATGGGATGCAGCATGATGGTAATCCGCTTCAGGGACTTTCCTTCTGTCACGCCACGAATTCCCGCCTCAATGCTATCCGTGAATAGGATTGACGCTTTCACTTCCCCCGTTCCACGGCATGTCGGACATTTCTCAGAAGTTTTGACATCTGCCACAGGCCGAACACGCTGACGCGTCATCTCGACAACACCAAACCGGCTTGGGGGTTGAATGTTGTGCTTGGCTTTGTCACCTTTCATCGCCTTCTTCATGGCATCCGTAAGCTGCTTGTTGTGCTCACGTTTGGCCATATCAATGAAGTCGACGCAGATTATACCTCCCATGTCGCGCAGTCGCAAAACACGAGCAATTTCTTCGCAGCACTCCAGATTGGTATGGAGGGCGTTTTCTTCTTGATCCTTGGCTCCTGCCTTTCTCCCGCCGCTATTCACATCAATGACGTGCATCGCCTCGGTCTGCTCGATGATCAGATAAGCACCACTTCGCAAGTTCACCTGCTTGCTGAAGGCGGCCTTGATTTGCCGATGAATGGACAATGTATTGAACAAGTCCCTGTCCTTGGAGACCTTCACAATGCTCTCCTTCTCCGGAGCAATGCTTTGAAGATAGGTTTTCACCTCATCCGCGAGTTTCGGTTCATTCACTCGGATACTCGTGCAATCCGGCGTCAAAACATCGCGAAGCACAGCACTGGTTTTGTTCAACTCACCCAACACCCGCTTTCCAGGCTTGGCGTTTTTCAGCCGTTTGTGCATTTCACCCCATCGGCTGACTAAGTCTTCCAAATCGGAATGCAAATCCGCGGCTCCCTTTTCTTCAGCCACCGTCCGTACAATGATTCCAAATCCCGGAGGACGAATCGATTGCATCAATCGCTTCAACCGCGTTCGCTCTTTTTCCGATTTTATTCGCCCAGAGAGGGAAACTTTCTCGCTGAAGGGAACGAGCACCAAGAATCTTCCCGGTAGCGTCACCTCTGCTGTTAATCTCGGACCTTTGGAACTAATTGGTTCCTTCGCAACTTGTACCAAAACAAGCTGAGATGCCGAAACCTCATCCTTGATTTTCCCCCGTTTGTCAATTTCGGGATCCTTTTTGAAGTTTCCCAAATCCGGAACGGGCTGCTTTCCTTGCATTACGCGTTTTGCATACCGCTGTTGGGTCTTGTAGTGTGGACCCAAATCCAAGTAGTGCAAAAATGCATCTCGCTCATGTCCCACATCCACAAAAGCAGCGTTGAGACTAGGCAATACTTTCCTCACTCGACCGAGGAAAATATCCCCAACCGCGTACCCCTTGTTGCCCTGATCGCGGTGCAGCTCTGCGAGCTGACCATCCTCCAACAAGGCGATCTCTACCTCTCCTGAGACAGAGTTAATGACCAATTCTTTGCTCACGCAGGAATCGGTTGATCACTGAAAAAGTGAAATATGAGCCGGGACAGAACGCCCCAGCTGCACATCACTTCTTCTTGTGACGGTTTTTGCGCAACCTTTTTTTCCGCTTGTGCGTCGCCATCTTATGGCGTTTGCGTTTTTTACCGCTTGGCATGTCTTGTATATTTATTCGTTAATTCCAGCTGATGTGCCGGAGTCTAATCTAGTGATGAAGTCTAATACCCGTTGCTCAATAACTGTGTCAGGAGCGTAAGGTAGGTATTCTTGGTAACGAATGCGAGCAGCGTCGAGTTTCCCCATTGCTTCGTAGCATCGTGCCGTGAAAAACAACCCATTGGCGTAAGACGAGTCTTGATCCATGACCGTTTCAAAACCGACCACGGCACGGTCGTAAGCCCCCTCTTCCATGTCAAGCATTGCGAGCTGCCAGGTGGCCTCTGAATGGCTTGGCTCCAAAGACAAGGCTTCCGAAAAACGTTCGCGCGCCTTGTCGAATTGCCCCGATTGCACTCCGAAAATACCCAACCAAACTACGGCATCCACGTTGGGCTCATCTCCCTCAGCAAGGGCTCGCAAAGCGAGAATACCTTCCATTGGGTTCGGTCCAGAAACCTTTTCGACGGCCAAATCCACAGGATCCGCATTGCTTGGCAATTCTCCCTCCACCTCCGTAGGGGGCACAACCTGAGTCGACTCCGCTTTTCTCGGCATCCAGAGGATGAAGCCAATCAACCCCACACCCAATGCAATTGTTGCGATTTGTCCCGTTCTGCGGCTCATGGCATTAGTCGACGGCGACACCCGCCTTCACATTGTCAACGAAATCTTTCGCTGGTTTGAATGAAGGAATGTTATGTGCTGGGATTTGAATGGACTTCTTGGCGAGAATATTCCGGCCTGTCTTGGCTGCCCTTGTCTTCACAACAAAACTTCCAAACCCTCGCAGATAAACATTTTCTCCACTTTCCACGCAATCACGCACAGAGCGCATGAACGCCTCCACAGTAGATTGCACATCCATTTTCTCCATCCCGGTTTCTTGGGCAATCCGGTTTACAATATCCGCTTTGGTCATCTTGCTTAGTAGGTTTGTCTCGTTTATGTTTCGAAATCCTCTGAAAAGGGGTGCAAAAATAGGGTTATTCAATTTAAAATGAACAGGATAATGGAGCAGAATTTCGAGATTTTCACGAAAAACGAAATCATCCAAGCCCGGGAACAACTCAAACGTTGGTTCATTTCGAATCAACGCCCCCTTCCGTGGCGGGAATCTCCTCGGCCTTATGCGACCTGGTTGTGCGAAATCATCATGCAACAAACACGCATCGAACAGGGCACCCGCTATTGGAATTCATTCCTCTCACAGTGGCCAAACTTTGAAGCCTTGGCCGCTGCGAATTCTGAGGAAGTCATGAAAGCTTGGCAAGGCCTTGGTTATTACAGCAGAGCGCGAAACTTGCATAAAGCCGCACACGTGGTTGTCCATGAATGGAAGCTTGAACTCCCAAAAACCGCGAAAGACTGGCAGGCACTTCCGGGCGTTGGTCCATACACAGCTGCGGCCATTGCCTCCATTTGCTTTGGAGATCCCACTGCAGCCGTGGACGGAAATGCGCTCCGTGTGCTCAGCCGTTGGGCCGGCATAGCAGAGCCAATCGACAAACCCGCCGGCAAAAAGCCGATCGAAAAATTGGCACAAACTTTCCTGAACATCAAAAACCCCGGAATGCACAACCAAGCTGTCATGGAATTGGGGGCACTGGTTTGCACCCCGAAATCGCCTGCTTGTGACGTTTGTCCAATCCACGAATCTTGCCGTAGCCGATGCACCATCCCAGGCCAAACGCCAGCATTGCCCATGAAGGCCGGAAAAACCAAAGTCAAGCAAGTTGCATTGACTTTCCATGTTGTTGTGTGCGGAGAATTGGTCCTCATGCGGCAGCGACCCAGCAATGGCATTTGGGGCGAGCTCTGGGAATTCCCTTCGAATTGGGAGGAAACTTCCCAAACCACGGCTCCGCAACTTCAGCAGCCACCTATCTCATCTTCCAAATCGCTTCGTCACCTAGGTCAAATGGGCGAGGCGTTTGACCACATTCTTAGTCATCGAAAACTAAGCGTATACTTTCAGGCTTGGCAGGCTGAAACAGCGTTCCCTGAGGCGAATGGCCAATGGCTGACGTGGTCCGAAGCCCAAAAGCTCCCGATTCCTCGCGCCATCGAAAAAAATTGGGAAGAGTTGGAGAAATCCATGCAACTACCCGGGTTATCCTAAGCGTCGGTTGCTTACTTTTGAACCATGGCAGGAGTAAATAAAGCAATCCTTGTAGGGAACCTGGGAAAGGATCCTGAAATGCGCTACACCCCCAACGGAGTGGCAGTATGTTCGTTTCCAATGGCGACGTCCGAAACGTACAAAGATCGAAATTCAGGGGAGCGAATCACGCAGACGGAATGGCACAATGTTGTCATCTGGCGTGGCATGGCAGAAACTGCTGAGAAATACTTGAAGAAGGGGTCACAAGTATTCATTGAAGGGAAAATCAAAACCCGTTCTTGGGAAGACCAGCAAGGACAGAAACGCTACACCACAGAGGTGGTTGCGGATGTCATGCAACTATTGGATCGTCCCGGGACCAATACGGGAGGAAATGGGGGTGCGGCGTCCAACACAACGACTGCTCCGACGCAACCGGCTGAAAACCCTTCAGTCGCCGACCAAAACGAAGGCAAAACATCTGCTCCAGAAGCGGTCGCTACGGCGGCACCGAGCGCGGACGACCTTCCTTTTTAATGCAGGCATTAGAAGGCATTGTTGAACGGAATCTACGCCATTGAATTCATCAATTCTTGCCGCATTACTTGCTGTTGAGCTCGGACAAAGTGGTGGGATTGTCCCTTCCATTTGCATTGTACTGCTCTTAATCGCCAGCGCACTCGTTTCCGGTTCAGAGGTTGCTTTTTTTAGCCTGACCCCCGCAGACATTGAGGAGTTGGAGAATCGAAAGAGCAACAACAACTCTGCAGCCGCTTCACGGGCATTGGAATTATTGCAACGTCCTGACCCCGACCGGGCGCCGCGCCATTTGCTCGCCACGATTCTTGTCCTCAACAACCTGGTGAACATCATCATCATTCTCATTTCGACCTTGATTGTGGAACGGATGTTGCCCTCCGAATCCATCGAATCTTGGGTGTATTGGACCGTTCATGTGGGCATTGTCACCTTTGTAATTCTGCTCTTTGGTGAGGTCGTTCCGAAAGTATATGCCACCAACAACCGACTCCAGTTTGCACAATTGATGGCCGGTCCACTGCTCGTCGCTCGGCGACTCATCTCGCCCATTTGGAAGCCCCTTGTTCGGCTTGGCACTTGGATTGGAAAACGCGTTGAAGTGCCTGCTGCCGATCTCTCTGTTGAAGACTTGGAACAAGCACTTCATTTGACCGCTGATCATGAGCGGAGCGATGAAGAACAACGAATCCTCGAAGGCATCGTCGCTTTGGGATCGAAAGATGCGAAGCAAGTGATGACGGCTCGCACGGACATGGAAGCCATTTCCTCTGAAGAGACGTGGGAACAATTAAAGGCCCAAATCATTGAGTCGGGATTCTCCCGAATACCGGTACACAGTGGCTCACAAGATGAGATCAAAGGAGTTCTGCACACCAAGGATCTGTTGCCTCATCTGCAGGACAATGAAGTTACATGGCAATCATTGATTCGCCCTGTGTATTTCGTGCCTGAAAACAAGAAAATCGACGACCTCATGCGTGAATTCCAAGAGCGGAAAACACACATTGCCATTGTCGTTGATGAATACGGCGGAACAAGCGGAATCATAACGCTCGAAGACATCATGGAAGAAATCGTCGGAGAAATTTCAGACGAATTTGACGCAGAGGAAATTGCCTATTCCCGCCTCGACGAACGCACCTTCATCATCGAAGCCAAAACTGCCCTAATTGATGTCTATCGCATCATGGGCTTGGAGGATGATTCTTGGGAGTCGGCCAAGGGCGAGAGCGACACCCTTGGCGGCTTTGTAACCGAACAAGCAGGAAGAATCCTACGCAGTGGTGAAAGTATTGCCTTCGAGGGCGTCGAATTGAAAATTGACGCTGCGACACCGCGAAAATTGCTCCGGATCAAATTGACATTGCCAAACCAAGAAGTAGGCCATGTGGATTGAACTAAGCTCAAAGCACATCGCTCCAATGGCCCTCTTGGCGCTCATTTCAGTGTCATCATGCCGCGATGCTCCGGTGCCAAAACCACGAGGCTACCACCGCATTGCAATTCAAGAACCCGCCTACCAACCTTACAGCCATCCGTGCGGGCCTGAATTTGATGTTCCGCATTATGCGAAAATCGAATTGGTCGTCCAAGGACAATCACCAGAGGACTGTTGGTTCAACGTCTCCATTCCACAGTTCAGGGCAAAGGTTCACTGCAGTTATATTCCATTGCAGTCGGAAAGCCACTTGCAGGGAATGATGGAGGACGGACACAAGATGGTTTTTGCGCATGAAGCCAAAGCCACGGGAATTGCAGCTCAGCGATTTGATTTCCCAGAGAACAACGTCAGTGGCCTGTTGTATGAACTTTCCGGTCCTACGGCCACTCCGCTGCAATTCATCGCAACCGATAGCGCCAATCACTTTCTCAGAGGTTCACTTTACTTTCTGCATGTGCCCAATCCCGACAGCATTGCTCCGGCATTGGAGCATGTAACGAAGGACGTTGTGCATTTGATTGAAACACTGAAATGGGAGGCTTCATGAGCAGCAACAGTGAACATTGGATCGTGGATGTGGGCAACACTCGAACGAAACTTGTGGTTTTCGAAGGTGACTCCCTCGTGGGAGTCATATCGGATGATGATGCAGAGCAACACGCAATGCAATCAGCAAATGATGACGAATTGCCTGCACATGCGCTGATTGCTGCTTCTGGTGAGTTGAATGCATTTTGGAGCGACTGGTGCGCTCAAAACAGGCACGACAAATCCGGAACACAGCGTGTGTTTCATTTGGAAAATGCCGAGACACTGGAGCTGGCGACTGCCTACGAATCCATGGAAACCTTGGGGCTCGATCGCGCCGCGAACGCACGCGCAGTGACCGCGGAAGATGCCGATTCGAATTGGTTGATCATCGATGCGGGGACCTGCATCACAGCAGATTGGATTGAATCCGGTGAATTCATGGGCGGGTCGATTGCACCGGGGATTGATTTGCGACTCCGATCCATGTACGCGGGTACCGCGAACCTTCCGTATCCTGAAAACTGGCGCGAGTTGGCAACGGAAGGCGTTGGCCTTCACCTTGGCCTCAACACCATTGAGGCCTTGCTCGCAGGCGCAGTAGGAGGTGCCAACGCAGAATTGCAAGAAAGAGTTGAAGCCTTCCGCAACGAATTCGGAACTTTTCGCGTTGCATTGACCGGTGGGGACGCCGAATGCTTGGAACTCCGCACTCCGTACCCCATTTTTGCCGACCCAAACCTCACTTGGAAAGGATTTCACCTAATTCTCAATGACCTTGTCCAAAAGCATTAATCCCTATAGCGTGACCAACACGTGTAGCACGCACATTCCGAGCAAGGCCGCTTGGACCCCGAATATTGCGGGTCTCATGCTCGTGGGTTTGGCCGCAATGCTGCCGTTGAGTGCCTTTTCACAGCAAAGCGAATTTTCGCCCTATTCGCGTTTTGGTTTCGGTCTAATCAATCAAATGAACACGCCTGTTGCTACTGGTTTAGCAGGCATGGAAACGGCCATGGCCAATGCTTATCAATTCAATCCGGGCAATCCGGCTTCGGCTACTTTCCTCACGCAAACCACCCTCCAGGGATCGGGAATAATGAGCAATTTATCCATGCGTCAAGGGGAGGACAATGACGCCACCGCGTCCTTTGGAGCTGCGGGGCCCATGGGCATCGTAGTGAAGCGCAAAAACGGCAAGAATGCGCTGATCCTCGGCGCATCGAGTTATAGCAATTCCGGATATGCCATCACCCGTAACAATGACATCGAAGGCATCGGGGTCGTTCAAGAACGTTACAACGGCGAAGGCGGATTGAGCAATGCTAACCTAGGCTGGGCGCGTGTATTTCGTTCATCACGAATGATAGCTGCGGGTGAGTCGGACAGCATACGAGTGAGCAATCGATCATTGCACATGGGGATTCAAACGCAATACCTGTTTGGTCAAGTGCAGCGATCGTCGACGATGGATATTGTCGACCCTACATTTCTCGATCACCGTGCCAACGTTACCGCGCAGCACCGCAGTATTTCAACCGACATCGGAATGATTCTTGACCAGTTGATTCGGGTTCGTTATAACAATGACCGGGAATTTGAGAATAGCTTGGCGCTGCGAGTCGGCGGTGTGTTCACTCCTGAGGCCAAATTGAGCAGTGACATCACTCAATTGGATGAAACCACACAAACCTTAGGCGGCATCCCCGTTAATTTGGACACCACGGCCTTCTCCTCCTTAACAGCGTACGCCGGACGGATGCCAAGATCGTCGAATGCAGGCGTCAGCCTTCATTACGACCGGGCAGACGGCATGCGTTGGTCCGCCGGCATCGAATATTCGACAACGGCCTGGAGCGAAGTGGCGGATGAAATGGCAGAAGAGCTCCTTTCTGACGGCGTCAACTGGGACAATTCGGAAGCGTTGCGGTTGGGATTCCAATTCAACCTTGGCCGCTCTGAGCAACGTCATCCCACTTGGGGAAAGACAAGTTACCGTTTTGGCCTTGCGACCGGCAATCAGCCCTTCACAATTGATGGCGCACCCATTGCGTATCAAACCGCCTCGGCAGGCGCAACCATTCCACTGGTGGGAAGTCGCTCATTGAGCAGAATCCATTTCGGCATGGAATTTGGAACACGATTTACAGAGAACAGCAATTATGAAGAACGCATCTACCGCTTCAATCTGGGCGTATCGTTGATGCCTTTCTTCAATAACAATTGGCTCGTTCCTAGATTATATGACTGAGATAGACAAGAAAGATTATGAGACTCGTTACCATCCTCCTCGCAGCACTCATGCTGCCATTGGCCTCATTTGGTCAAGACCGTTACGGCGAAACGGACGAACAACAATTGCTTTGCAAAGAAGCCATTAGCGTTTACCGAAGTTATAAGAAGCAGAAGAATTATGACGAAGCTTACATCCAATGGAAAAAAGCTTGCGATGTTTGCCCGCTAACGGCTACCGAAAACATTCTTCGCGATGGAGTAACATTCCTCAATGACCAGTTGAAGAAGACGGAAGATGAGGCCCGAAGAGCTTCCATTGCAGACAGCATTTTCTTGTTGTACGATCAGCGGATGGAGCTTTTCCCTGCGACCAAAAAGTACCCGAAAAACGATTGCATGGTGCTGGCTCAAAAGGGAATGGACCAGTACAAAATCTTCAAAAAGCCCGGGTCGGCTGAAGCTACGGCGCTCTTGAAAGAAAGCATTGAATGCCTGGGTGCTGATTCCGCCATAACCGCTGGAGTCCCTGCCGCACTCTGGTCCAAAGCGTTGAGCACCTATTACGTCACCTCATTCTATGCCATGAAAGCCATGGAAGATGACCTCGAGGCACGGGAAAGATTGGGCGAAATGCTCACGGAATACCTCATGCTCATCGGCCACATCGAAACCGGGGTAGCTACGGCAAAAGCAAATGACAATGCCAAGGATGCAGCGAAATACGAAAAGGCAAAGTCCAACATTGACAAGGTTTTTATCGCCATTGCACAGTGCGAAGACATGGTGCCTGTTTTGAGCGAAAAAATCGCGGCTGACACGGCCAATTTTGACCTCAAGAAGAAGGTCCTTCGCTTGCTGAATCAGAAAGACTGCACAGACAATGACCTTTATTTGCCGGTGGCGGAAGCGGTGCATGCTGAAGAGCCCAGTCACCCCTCCGCATTTGCCATTGGCGGTGAGCAAGCGAACGTTGAAAATTTCAAGGAGGCCCTGAGTTACATGGAGCAGGCCGTCGCCCTCTGTGGGGAATGCGCTGAAAAGGAGATGTATCTCTTGAAAACAGGGAAGATTGCCTCCTTTTTGGGCAAGACGTCCGCTGCACGAAAATACGCGCAACAAGTGCTCGCCATCAATAGCGAAAGTGCGGACGCCTTGATGTTGATTGGAGATGCCATCGCCGGTGCCGCTTCAAATTGCAACGACGGAGCACTAGGAAGCCGCCTTGCCTACCTGCGAGCGTGTGACTACTACCAGCGAGCGGTGAACAAAGGCGATGAGGAAACAGCCGCGAAAGCACGGAAAAAGCTCAACAGCAATAGCAAGCAATTTCCGAGTGTCGAAGAGATTTTCACCGTCGGAAAGAGTGTTGGTGATGAAATCACCATCCCTTCCATTTCGGGGTGTCCTTGCAGCGGTGAAAAGACTTCAATCCGTGTGCGCTAAACCAACAGGAACACCTTGATGGTTCCGAGCTGGATCACACCAATAGCGCTCGCCTTTCTGGCCGTAGCGGGTTGTTCCAATTCGGATCAAGAAGTATCCGAAATCCAAGCAGCTGAGCACCCTCCGATGCAGCGCGTCATCAATGGCACCTTCACCTATTCAGAACGTGGCAATACGCTTCATGTGCTGAAGGCTGGTGAAATGACACGCATTGAAGGGGGGTCCGCGGAATCGCCAGAAGACCTCGTGGAAGTGCGGAAAGGAATGGAACTTTTTATTGATGGAAATGAGGCCAATCATGAGGCCCATTTGCAAGCGCAGTGGGCCTCGCTTGATGAAAAAAACTTACGCTTGGTCGCGGAACATGAGGTGGTCCTAAGCAACCGTAAAGGTGACGTTTTGGAAACCGAATACTTGGTTTGGGCTGAAGACTCCAACCGCGTTTGGACCAACCGTCCCGTCACCATCACCAGCGAGCAAGGAGTACTGCGAGGCGAGGGATTGGAGTCCGATGGTCGTTTTGAAAACTACCAAATCATCCAGCCAAAAGGAGAGATTATTTTGGAAGGAACCGAAAAATTCAATTGAATAGAATCCATGGCCATGGACCAAGAAACACTCGTGAAAATCAACAAAACAGCAGAGAAATTCTGGTTGTTGGTCATTGCTGCTTGCACGATCGCGACAACGTGGTTCATCCTTGAAGACGGTTGGGAAGAAAGGAAACAACTTGTGGTTTTGCCGCTGATCGCAGCGGCCTGGTATGCGTTCCGACGGTATTTTCGAAAAAAAATGGAGCGGCATTGAGTTGACGCATTATTATTAGGTTTGCACTAGACACTTCCCATGGACCCCGATCCCTCCAGTACGCTGCTCACTATTGGCCTTTCGCTCTTGGCTTCTGCTTTTTTTTCTGGAATGGAAATTGCCTACGTATCGGCCAATCGATTGCAACTGGAGCTTGACTCCAAAAGCACGTGGCAAGGCAAAATTCTAGCGCACATGGCGGCTCGCCCCCAATTGTTCATCGCAACCATGTTGGTTGGCAACAACCTCGCCCTGGTCTTCTGCGGACTTGAATCGGGAGCGTTGATCAGCAATGCCATTTTCCAAGTGAATGACTGGACGGTTGCAGCCAATCCATTTGCTGTGTTAGCGACACAAACCGCCCTGACAACGGCCGTGATCTTGGTCCTAGCCGAATTCATCCCCAAAGCTCTTTTTCATGCGAATGCGAATTTCTGGCTGAAGTTTTTCGCCGCACCCCTCCTGATCATTCACTATGTGCTCATGGTGCCCGGGTACATCGTTGTCGCATTGAGTAAACTCTCAATCCAGTTAATTGGAAGGTCCGCACAATCCGATGAAGCACGCAACGAACAATTGGGCGCCACCGATTTGGATCATTTCATCCGAGAAATGAGCGGTCGCATGGAGCCCGAGCAAGAGTTAGAGCACGAGTTGCAAATCATGCAAAATGCACTTGAGTTCAATAAAGTGCTGGCCCGCGACTGTTTGGTGCCTCGAAATGAAGTCGTTGCCGTGGATTTAGAAACCCCGTTGGAAGAAGTGAAGTCGCTCTTTATCAGCACAGGCCTTTCGAAGATTGTCATTTACCGAGATGACATTGACCAAACTATTGGGTATGTCCACTCCAAAGATTTGTTCAAAGATCCCGAATCGGTCAAAAGCATTCTTCACCCCACCTTCGTGGTCCCTGAGCCCATGCCTGCCGATGACGTGCTCAAACGGTTCATTCAACGCAAACGACATTTGGCCATTGTTGTCGACGAGTTTGGGGGAACATCTGGCATCTTGACCATGGAGGATATCATGGAGCAGTTGATCGGTGATATTGAAGACGAGCACGATACCGAAGAACTGATCGAAGATGAACTCGAATCGGGTCGCTGGCAGTTTTCCGCGCGGCTCCATGTGGAGGAGCTCAATGAAAAATATGGACTTTCCATGCCTGAATTGGACGATTACGAGACCTTGGGCGGACTCGTATTGCACCATGCAGAAGACATTCCAGATGCCGGATTTACCCTGCGATTCGAGCACTGCACCATCACCGTCGAACAAGTGGGTAGCAGCAAAATTAAGACGGTAATCGTTACACAAACGGACCCCCCAACCGGGTGAAACCCTCGAAATGGATTCAACGTACAACCGAGCAACGGTGAACTGCGTGTGTCTTTGCACGATTTCCCTTATCTTCGCAAACCTTTAAAAAAGAGAATGATACCATGTCAATGATTCAGCAAATCCGAAACCGCCAAGGCCTATTGATCGTGATGATCGGCATTGGAATGTTAGGCTTTTTGGTCCCCTATGATGCTGTGATGGCACTCATGGGCCAGGGAACCAACCGAGACGTGGGAGAAGTCGATGGAATCGCTATCACTGCGCTGGAATACCAATCAGAGTTGCAGGAGCGGCGCCGACTCGGATTCAGCGGCGACCAATTGGGAGACGAAGTTTGGAATGACCTGACCTCAAACATTGTGCTTGGGGACGACTTTGATGCCTTGGGCCTTCAAGTTTGCGATGAAGAATTCCAAGAAATGCTCTTTGGTTCAGGATACTCACCCTACATGAATCGTGCATTCTACTCCAATGCTGAAAACAAGCAGTTTTGGCAGCAGAATTTTGGTGCGATGCTAGCAACGCCTCAGGGCAAAGCAGATTTCATGTCGTACAAGCGATTGATTGTTTCGAAGCGCTTGCGGGAGAAGTTTGACAACTTGGTTTCCTCTGGAGTCTACACCAATGCCTTGGAAGGAAAGTACGACTTTGTGACCGCCAACAACAAAGTCAATTTCAATTACGCATTCAAATCATTCAACGACATTGACGACAGCGAAGTGTCGGTTTCGGATGCCGATGTGAAGTCTTATTACCGAGCGCACAAAGGCGACGATGCTTACGAGCAGAAAACCGGACGCACCATTACGTTTGCCCGCATCCCGCTCGCTGCCTCTGCAGAAGATGCGGAAGCCATTGAGTCGGACTTGAGTGAATTAAAAGGCCTTTGGAGTTCTTCTGCGTTGAGCGATAGCGAATTTGTAGCTACTGCGAACGAAAAGGCATTCACAGCAACCGTATTGAAGTCTGCAGACGTTGAGACGGACCTGAACGAGTCGACCCTTTTCAATGCAAAACCGGGTGATTTTGTGGGGCCTTACTTGAAAAAGCAATCGTACAAACTGGCGCGGGTCATGGAATTCTTTTCTGAGCCCGACAGCGCTTCTTGCCGCCACATCCTGCTCAAA
>Ga0206129_10001501_pt1 | contig 31397 bp, 25 predicted proteins | sample Helgoland_Spring_8_FD_148616 | JGI IMG/M metagenome (GOLD analysis project Ga0206129, IMG submission 148616) | Pelagic subsurface seawater microbial communities from Kabeltonne, Helgoland, North Sea - Helgoland_Spring_Bloom_20160502_2 | ecosystem: Environmental > Aquatic > Marine > Epipelagic ...
GTGGAGAATACCGGATTCGAACCGGTGGCCTTTTGACTGCCAGTCAAACGCTCTAGCCAACTGAGCTAATCCCCCAAGATAAAGTCAAAAATACATTGACTTTTTACATTGCAAAGATAAAGAATACCTGAAATAAAACCCTTTTCTTTTCCTTAATTTGCAGAACGAATGCCAGACACTTATACCATACACAACGATTTTATTCAAGTATGTATCAAGCGGAAAGGAGCTGAGTTGTGCTCAGTAAAGAACAATACATATACTGAATTTATATGGCAGGCATCTTCAATCTGGAATCGCCATGCACCAAATTTATTTCCAATAGTAGGTAGTTTGTTGGATCACGAATACAGATATAATGATAAAAATATAGCTCTTACTCATCATGGTTTTGCTCGAGATATGGATTTTGATATGTTGCATCAAAGTGAACATTCCATCTGCTTTATTCTTCAAAATGATGAATTTACATGGAGGAGTTATCCATTTAAGTTTACATTATTAATCACCTTTACTTTAAAGAATAATTCATTGATACAGTCCTACAGAGTATTAAACACGGATACGAAAACTATTCCTGTTTCTTTTGGTGGACATCCAGCATTTAATGCAAACCCTATTGGTGATTTTGAAATTTATTTTGAATCGAATGAATCCATTTATTCTAACATACTTGATGGTCCATATATAAGTAATCAATTAAAACCAATAATTGTAGACAACAAAATAAGTTTAGATTTATTTACCTTTAATGAGGATGCTCTAATCTTTCAACACCTTCAATCCAAGTGGGTTAAGCTGGTACATACAAAATCCTCTTACGCTGTAAAAGTTGATATCACTGATTTTCCCTATCTGGGAATATGGTCAAAACCAGGTGCTCCTTTTGTTTGTATCGAACCATGGCAGGGGCTGGCGGATTTTACTTCACACAATAAGGATATTTTTTCAAAAAAAGGAATTATCGCTTTGGGGCAAAATCAGGAAATCAATCGTCAATTTAGTATGGAGTTTACGGGATAGTTTATCCTTTGATACGATCGTAGTTAGTTGCATTAGATGGGTCTAATTTCCCAAGGATATCAATAGCTCTATTTTTAAGTCCAGGATCAGCTTTGGAAAAAATTTGAATTAACTCATCCCTTTTGGCATTAAAAAAAATTTTAAATGTAACAGAATTAGGAACCCGTTCTTGGATGGATCGAATTTTTTCCAATGATGCATATATTTCTTTTCTACCCTCATCATTGTCATCTTTGAATTTATCTAAGCCTACCATGTGATATTGGTAAAAACCAGCTCTGTAAACTTTGAATCGATCATCTAATAATTGATCAATGATGTAATATTTATTTCTATTTCCTCGACCATCGCTTGGATTCCACCCAGGAACATTTTGGGACATATTCCGTATTTGAAGTGCTTTATTAAAGTATGCTTGCCCTCCTTCAGGGGCGTAGGAGTCAAAATCAATTCCAATAATTACGTTGGCATAGAAAGCTAGTAGTGTGGTTAGTGCCATAAGATTGGCATTTTCTTGATAGTCTAGGCTTTGAAATTGAGCATATTTAAAGAACCATTCTTGATCAAAATGGCTAAAGAGTGTAGTATTATATGTGGTACCATATACGGGACGTGTACTCGTTATATTGACTTCTGCTTTGAATTGATCAATGTTAAATTCAGTAATATTGATGACAAAATTGCAATTGATTTTTTCTTGTGGTTGTACCTTATTGCTAATCCAGTTACGTTGATTCATGAACTGATTGATAGCATTTTGTAAATCATCAAAAATATCCTTATTGGTTGCCTGAATCTGGTCTGTTCTAATTTGGATATTGCATTGTAAATCTTGTCCCCACGAGATGGAGCAAATTAGAATAAAAACGAGAGTAAAGTATTTTTTCATAAGTAACAGAGCAAAAGTTGAGTAATATCTTGAGATACTTCTAATTTGGATTTAGCGCTATATTGGTGTATTTCTCCATTTTTTTCCAGGATGGTAACTTTATTGGTGTCTTTTCCAAATCCAGCTTCAGGATCGTTCATTGAATTGAGAACGATGAAATCTAAGTTTTTGGTATTTAATTTTTGTTTGGCGTGTTTTAATTCATCGGTAGTTTCTAATGCGAATCCGGCAAGTATCTGATTTGGTTTTTTAAGTTTCCCTAATGTTGCAAGTATATCTTTCGTTCGGGTTAATATTAATTGCATTTCGTCTGCTGTTCCCTTTTTTATTTTTTGGTCTGTATACTGAGCCGGTTTAAAATCAGCTACTGCTGCGGCTAAAATAGCTGCATCGCAACTGGGGAATATCCTGCTGCAGGCATCATACATTTGCTCTGCTGACTCAACATGAGTTAATGTTATGTTGGGGGATAAATTGTGAGATGAAGTAGGTCCTAGAACGAGTTCAACACTAGCGCCAAGACGAGATAGAGTATTGGCAATGGCTACACCCATTTTCCCGGAACTGTAATTCCCAATGAAACGAACAGGATCTATTTTTTCATAGGTAGGTCCAGCATTGACAAGTATTTTTTTCCCTTCCAACAGAGTGGATTGATCAAAATAACGAGCTACAGTTTCACAGATGGTCTCGGGTTCAGACATACGACCCATACCAGATAGACCGCTAGCTAACTCACCTGAAGTTGCCGAAATTTCAATATTACCAAAACGAATAAGTGTGTCAATATTTTGTGAAGTAGAAGGATGTTGATACATATCTAAATCCATAGCCGGAGCAAAAAAAACAGGACAATCTGCGGACAAATAAGTAGCTAACAATAAGTTGTCACATCTCCCCATAGCCATTTTGGAAAGAGTGTTGGCTGTGGCAGGAGCAATCACCATTGCGTCTGCCCATTTTCCTAGCTCAACATGATTGGTCCACTGGCCAGTTTCTTTAACAAAGAAGTTGGAGTATACGGGATGTTTAGATAATGTAGAAAGGGTTAGTGGTGTGATAAAATCTAACGCACTTGGGGTACAAATGATTTTAACATCGGCTCCATTTTTAATGAATAAACGCGTTAAAACAACTGCTTTATATGCAGCAATTCCTCCGGTTATGCCAAGAAGAATTTTTTTATTTGGAATCTTCTTTTGCAGGATTTCTGAAATAAACCTTCTCGTTTAAAAACTCTTCAATCGCAACAATTGTTGGTTTTGGTAGTCCTTCGTAATGTTTTGAAATTTCAATTTGCTCTCTGTTTTCAAAAATTTCTTCCAAATTGTCATGGTCAGAAGCAAATTCGTCCAATTTTGCGACTAATTCTTCTTTGATAGAAGAAGAGATTTGGTTTGCTCTTTTAGAGATGATAGCAACAGACTCATATAAATTGTCGGTTGGTAAACTAATCTCACGAGTGTCTCTAGTAATGGTTGAGTTTGGAATCTCTGAATCGTTATTTGTCATGATATTATTTTTTAGTTGGTTTGGGCTAAAACTGCAAGTGTTTTTTCTTTTATTTTTTGAATATCATTGGCATACATGGTCTTGTCGCCAAATTCTTTTTTGAACGCTTCAATTTTGTTTAAGGTATCTTGATAACGCTCTGCTTGTTTCTTTTGAATACTATTTTTGGCATATCGATATGCAGCATCAACTACCAAGTAGTTTAATTCAGTTCTGTTTTCAATATCCGGATAGTCGTCAATTGCGTTTTGGCAGGCAACAATTGCACTGTTGTAATACCCTAATTCATAATAGAGTTTGGCGTTTTCGTAAATCTTTTTAAGAATCTTTTGTCGAAGAATATCGATTTTGTCATTGCAATCTGATACGTATGTACTATTGGGGTATTTGTTTATGAATGCTTGCAAATCATTGATAGCCTCTTTTGTTGGACGTTGATCTAGTTCATGTGGCATTGATCGCTTAAATTTACAAAGAGCAGACATGTATAAAGCTTCTTCTTTTTTATCGCTTTGTGAATATATTTCAACAAAATTGTTGAAATGGTAACCAGCCAAAAAATATTCTTGATTTCCATAGTACGAATAAGCGTACAAATATTGAATTTCTTCCCGCTCAGAACGGCCATAGTACAAGCCCAAAAGTTCTTCCAGAAGAGGTTGAGCCCTGAGGTAATCCTTGGCTTTATAGTATTTTTTAGCAGCGTCTAATTTTTCTTGAGGGGTGCCATCTTTCACCAGTTTCTGATAACTGGAACAAGAGGCAAATAAAAACATGAATGATATGTAAACTAAATTTCTCACTCCAAAATGTGTGCAAAGATAATCATATTTCATATCATTTTCAATAAACTTTCATGTTAATATGGGCCTTTTCCCATGAATGCATAAAATTATTATGAGATGCTTAACAATGATGATTGCCAAAATACATAACGTATTATCTTTGCACAAAATAAGTAATATTTTACAATGGATTTATTTGATAAAATTGCAAACAAAGTAAGCCCTCTTGGTCAATTTGCAGCAGATGCACATCACTATTATACATTCCCAAAATTAGAAGGTGAATTAGCTCCAAGAATGATATTTAGGGGCAAAGAAGTGCTTAACTGGAGTTTGAATAACTATCTTGGTTTGGGGAATCATCCAGATGTAAGAAAAGCAGATGCCGAAGCGGCATCTCAGTATGGCTGTGCCTATCCTATGGGTGCTAGAATGATGTCTGGTAACACAGATTATCATGAAGAATTAGAAAAGCAGTTAGCAGAATTTGAACAAAAGGAGGACGCTATTTTATTGAATTTTGGTTATCAAGGTATTTTATCAGCGATTGATGCACTAGTTGATCGAAGAGATGTTATTGTGTATGATGCAGAATCGCACGCATGTATCATTGACGGAGTAAGACTTCATCAAGGTAAAAGATTCGTTTATGCTCATAATGATATTGAAAATTTAGAGAAACAGCTGGAACGAGCTACTAAAATGGCTAATGAACAGGGTGGTGCAATTTTAGTCATCACAGAGGGTGTGTTTGGTATGAGCGGAAATCAAGGAAAACTCAAAGAAGTGGTTGCATTAAAATCTAAATTTGAGTTCAGATTAATGGTTGATGATGCTCATGGTTTTGGTACACTTGGGCCAAATGGGGAAGGAGCAGGAGTGGAGCAGGGTATACAGGCTGATATTGATGTGTATTTTTCAACTTTTGCAAAATCTATGGCAAGTATCGGTGCATTTATTGCTGGTGACAATGTGATTATCAATTACTTACGATATAGTATGAGATCTCAAATATTTGCAAAATCATTACCGATGACATTTGTCAAAGGAGCGATCAAACGTCTGGAAATGTTAAGAACTCAACCCGAACATAAAGCAAACCTATGGAAAATTGTAAATGCTCTTCAAGGTGGCTTGAAAGCAGAAGGTTTCAATATAGGTTCTACTACATCATGTGTAACTCCAGTTATCTTGAAAGGCAATGTTGCAGAGGCTACACACTTGACTCACGATCTACGAGAGAATTATAATATTTTCTGTTCAATTGTAGTTTATCCTGTGGTTCCAAAAGATGTGATTATGCTTCGACTTATTCCAACAGCTTCACATACATTGGCAGATGTAGAAGAAACGATTAAAGCTTTTCAGGACATTAAAGGTAAACTTTTGCAAGGTGATTATAAAGCAGAAACCCTAGCAGCATTTAATTGATTTTTCGATTTTTAAGTCGACTTAAGCGTTACATAGAAATTTCAAATTACGAAAGATTAGGCTTTTTTGTCTTATTTTTTATTGTACTCCTCATTTCAGCATATTATTATTTTAAGCACAGTCACTTGACAGCATTAGACTCGCCAACCGATAGTGAGATGATAGCTTTCATAAACAGAAATCAGTCTTTTTTTGAAGAAGAATCAATGACAAATGTGCCAACAAATGTTGATGATAAGACTGAGGCTAATGTTCAATTATTTAATCCAAATACAGATAGCTATGAATTAATGATTCAAAAAGGTCTTTCAAATCACATAGCAAAAAATATATTAAATTATAGGAAGAAAGGCGGCGTTTTCAGGATAAAGAGTGATTTAAAAAAAATATATACCATTAATGATTACTACTACAATCAAATAAAGAATTACATTGATTTACCTCTAAGAAAAAATAAAACTAGACAAAAAAGTGGTTATGTGATTACGCCAAAATCATTTCATATTGCTATTAATTCCTGTCATTCAAATGATCTTATTCAATTAAAAGGAATAGGTCCAGTTTTGGCTGAAAGAATTCTTAAATTTCGAGATAAACTCGGTGGTTTTTATAATTTTAATCAATTGTATGAGGTTTATGGATTGCCCAAAGAAACTACCGATAGTATTAAAAGATATATACAAATAGATAGTTCATATATTCAACCAACTATAGCCATTAATTCATCTGGAGTAAAAGAATTAGCATCACATCCATACGTTTCATACAAGGAAGCTAAAATGATTGTTAATTTTCGTGAACAACATGGTTTTTTTAAAACAAAAGAGGATTTGACTCAGTTGAAAATCATAGATAAAATTTTTATTCAAAGAATAATGCCCTATATAAACCTAAACTAATTTTCATGAAACGTGTTAGCATAGTATAATTGCAAAAATAAAAATCCAACAATGAATTTTGAACAATCTGAAACCCAAAAACTCATCAGACAAGCTGCTAAAGACTTCGCCGAAAAACATATTCGACCTTATGTAATGGAATGGGATGAAGATCAATATTTTCCTAGATCTTTATTTAGATTAATGGGAGAACAGGGATTTATGGGAATTTTGGTTCCTGAAGAGTATGGAGGATCAGGATTAGGTTATTTTGAGTATTCTGCAGTAGTTGATGAAATAGCACAAGTTTGTGGCTCAATAGGATTATCTACGGCAGCCCACAATTCATTATGTACTGGACATATCTCATATTTTGGTAATGATCATCAGAAATCCAAGTATTTACCCAAATTAAGTACAGGTGAATATCTCGGCGCATGGGGATTGACAGAACCTAACACAGGAAGTGATGCTATGCGAATGAAAACAACTGCTAAAAAAGTGGATGGTGGTTGGGTAATCAATGGCACAAAAAATTGGATAACACATGGTCTTTCTGGAGATATTGCTGTTGTTTTGGCAAGAACAGGTGAATTACTAGACAGTAGAGGAATTTCAGCATTTATAGTTGAAAGGGAAACACCTGGTTTCAAGGGAGGTAAAAAAGAAAATAAATTAGGTATGAGAGCTTCAGAAACGGCAGAAATGATCTTTGAAGATTGTTTCGTTCCTGATGATGCACTTTTGGGACAAGAGGGACAAGGTTTTATTCAGGCAATGAAAATATTAGACGGTGGTAGGATTTCAATTGCTGCATTGTCGCTTGGGATAGCTAAGGGTGCTTATTTTGCATCAGTCAAGTATAGCCAAGAAAGAGAGCAGTTTGGTAAGCCTATCTCTAGTTTCCAGGCAATTAGCTTTAAGTTGGCCGATATGGCAACTCAAATTGAAGCTTCTCAGTTGCTTATTGATCAATCCTGTTATCTAAAAAATGAGGGATTACCTATGACAAAAGAGAGCGCAATGGCTAAGTATTATGCTTCTGAAGTATCTGTTCAGGTCAGTACAGAAGCGATTCAGATATTTGGTGGGTATGGATATACAAAAGATTTCCCAGTGGAAAAGTACTACAGAGATTCAAAACTTTGTACCATTGGTGAAGGGACATCAGAGATACAGAAATTGGTAATTTCAAGACAAATTTTAAAATAATTTGAAAAATTAAAATAAAAACTAAATTTGCACTCCTTTATATAAAATGTTATTAATAAATCTAAAAGAAAACGATACAATCGACAAAGCTCTCAAGAAGTATAAAAAAAAGTTTGAGAAAACTGGTGTTGTAAAAGAGTTGCGAGACAGACAGCAGTTCACCAAACCTTCTGTTAAAAGAAGAAAACAGCTGATTAAGGCAAGATACAAGCAATTCCTTAATAACCCCAAGTAATATTTAGTTAAGAAAACTCATCTTATTTTTGTATATTGTGCACAATAATGACCGGTGTACATCACAAGCTTATTTCTAAATATGCCGATTATTTATCTAATAATCGAATGTATTCGAAGCATACTGTACTATCATACACACGAGATTTAGATCAATATCATCAGTTTGTTCAGCAGTTTAGTGGTCATAATTTCCTTCCTAATTCAAAATCATTAAGACTTTGGGTAAGATTACTTGCAAAAGAAAAAAAATCCGAAAAAACAATACATCGTAAAGTTAGCTCAGTAAAATCATTTGCAAAATTTTTATTCATTACTGGTGAAATAAAAGAATCAATTTCCATCGAGTTGCAACTGCCCAAATTGAAAAAGCAGATACCTACCTATGTAAAGGAAAAAGACATGGAACATCTGTTAGAATCGTTCCAATGGGATAGTTCAGATTATAAATCTTGTTTAGCATACACCATCTTTTCTTGTTTTTATCATACAGGAATGAGACGATCCGAGTTAATATCATTAAGTTCAAGGCAATTTAATGCCTACAATCAAGAAATCAAAGTAATAGGTAAGGGTAGTAAAGAGCGAATAATACCACTGAGTAATGAAATCATATCTCAGCTCAATGCATTCACTGAAGTTAAAACTAAACAAGGCATTCAATCTGAATTTATTTTTTGTGACAAAAAAGGCAATAAGTTATCGGACAAGCAAGTATATATTATTGTGAAAATATTTTTGGATAAGACATTTTCCAATAAAAAAAGTCCTCATGTACTCCGCCATAGTTTTGCAACCCATTTGCTTCAAAATGGAGCAGATATTAATGCAATTAAAGAGCTCTTGGGGCACAGTAGTCTATCTGCTACTCAGATATATGCACACAATGATATTTCACAATTGAAGAAAATTTATAAAAAAACACATCCATTTTCAGAATAAGAATAACTAAAAATAAAAAATTATGAACACACAAATTCAAGCCATTCACTTTAAAGCAGATAAAAAACTAATTGATTTTATTGAAAATAAAATAACTAAGCTGGAGACATTTCACGATGGAATCATAGATGCTCAAGTTTTTTTAAAATTGGAAAATACGCAAATCAAAGAAAATAAAACTATTGAAATCAAAATTAATATTAAACAAACCAGTTTTATACAGACAGAAACATCTTTAACCTTTGAGGCTGCAACGGACTTAGCCATTGAATCCTTAAAAAAGCAGATAAAGCGATACAAAGGTAAAATAGAAGATCGTTAGTTCGCCAGATAAGGTTATGTACACTTTAAGATATTTACATTTTTTTTTACATTTTGAGTTTGTTCAATTAAACTAAATACATACCTTTGCCGTCCTTAAAATAGCGAGGGTAGAGAAATACATTTAGTTCTTTGAGTTAAATCCTTGATTTTAAGCATATTGCCGCCTTAGCTCAGTTGGTAGAGCAGCTGATTTGTAATCAGCCGGTCGTTGGTTCGAGTCCAATAGGCGGCTCTTTTCTGGGGAGATACCAGAGCGGTCAAATGGGGCAGACTGTAAATCTGCTGCTTCGGCTACGTAGGTTCGAATCCTACTCTCCCCACATTTTTAAAGGGAAAAGAAAACAATATGAAATGCGGGAGTAGCTCAGTTGGTAGAGCGACAGCCTTCCAAGCTGTAGGTCGCGGGTTCGAGCCTCGTCTCCCGCTCTGTACTTTTGAGTGTAAACTTAAAAGTAATGTAAAGTATACTTTACGAAATTGGGTCAGTGAAGAGAATTATGCAGATCTCATTACGCTGTTCCTTTGATATACTGTTTGTGTAACAAGCCGACGTAGCTCAGGGGTAGAGCGTTTCCTTGGTAAGGAAGAGGTCGTGGGTTCAATTCCCATCGTTGGCTCACATATAAATAATAAGAAGAAAGAATAATTAAAATTTATCATGTCAAAAGCAACATTTGATCGTTCGAAAGAACACGTAAACATTGGAACTATCGGACACGTAGATCACGGTAAAACAACCTTGACTGCTGCGATCAGTTCTGTACTCTCTAGTCAAGGACTAGCTGAAAAAACAGATTTCGGTACTATCGATTCTGCTCCCGAAGAGAAAGAAAGAGGTATCACTATTAACACGGCTCACATTGAGTACCAAACCAATTCCAGACATTATGCTCACGTAGATTGTCCTGGTCACGCTGATTATGTTAAGAACATGGTTACGGGTGCTGCTCAAATGGATGGTGCAATACTTGTTGTTGCAGCAACTGATGGACCTATGCCACAAACAAAAGAACATATCCTTCTTGCAAGACAAGTGGGTGTGCCTAGATTAGTTGTGTTTATGAACAAAGTTGACATGGTAGATGACGAAGAATTATTAGAGCTAGTTGAAATTGAAATCAGAGAACTTTTAGGTTTTTATGAGTTTGATGAAGATAATACTCCTATCATCCAAGGTTCTGCTCTTGGAGCACTTAACGGAGATGATAAATGGGTGTCAACTGTGCAAGAATTAATGAATGCTGTAGATGAATGGATTCCTGTTCCTCCTCGTTTGACAGATCAGCCTTTCCTTATGCCAGTTGAGGATGTATTTTCTATTACAGGTAGAGGTACAGTTGCTACGGGTAGAATAGAAAGAGGTGTCATAAATGTATCCGATCCAGTAGAAATTATTGGTATGGGTGCTGAGAATTTAAAATCTGTTTGTACTGGTGTGGAGATGTTTAGAAAATTACTAGACAGAGGTCAAGCTGGAGACAACGCTGGTATTTTGTTAAGAGGTATTGAGAAAACGGATATTCGAAGAGGAATGGTAATCATTGCTCCTGGATCAGTGAAGCCTCATACTAAATTCAAAGCTGAGATTTATGTACTTTCAAAAGAAGAAGGTGGACGTCACACTCCATTCTTTAATAAGTATCGTCCGCAGTTCTATTTCAGAACAACTGACGTAACTGGAGAAATCATGTTGCCAGACGGTACTGAAATGGTAATGCCAGGTGATAACGTAAGTATTACGGTAGAACTTATCAATGCAGTAGCAATGGAGAAAGGATTAAAATTCGCTATCCGTGAGGGTGGTAGAACAGTAGGTGCTGGTCAGGTAACTGAAATTATCGAATAATCCTATTAAATAAATAAGGCACAAACGGGTGTAGCTCAGCTGGCCAGAGCACTGGTCTCCAAAACCAGGTGTCGGGAGTTCGAATCTCTCCACCCGTGCAAAAAAGAAAATATAAATGAGTAAGATAGTAGAAATTTGGAAAAATACCACAGACGAGTTAGTTAACAAGGTGACTTGGCCTTCTTGGGACGAACTTAGAAGCAGTACAACTATTGTTCTAATCGCATCTATTTTATTCGCCTTAGTAATTTTATTAATAGATAAATTATTCGGTGGTGTTATGGATATCTTATATAGTTTATTACAATAAGCATGATGACCACAGATAAAGCCCAAGAAGAATTTAAATGGTACGTGGTTCGTGCCATTAGTGGGTCTGAAAAGAAGGTTAAGGCTATTATAGAGTCTGAACTTGCCTATGCTAAACTTACTAAGTTTGTGCCCGAAATTTTAATACCTACTCAAAAGGTATATGAAATTAAAAATGGAAAAAAAACATCAAAAGAAAAGAGTTATTTTCCTGGATACATTCTAATTCACGCCAATCTTGTTGGTGAAGTTATACCAACTATCCGTGCTGTTAATGGTGTTGTTGGTTTCTTAGGTCAAGATGGTGAACCTGTTCCTATGCGTCAATCTGAAGTAAATCGAATTTTTGGTCAGGTTGATGATAGTAATCAAGAAGGGGAGAGCGCTATTAATCCATATATCGTCGGTGAATTTGTCAAAGTAACTGATGGACCATTTAGTGGTTTTAGTGGTGTGATTGAAGAGGTGAATGAAGAGAAGAAAAAATTAAAAGTAATGGTGAAGATTTTCGGTAGAAAAACACCATTAGAATTAAATTATATACAAGTAGAAAAAGAATAAGCTTCATGGCAAAGCAAATAAAAGGTTTCGTAAAATTACAAGTTCGAGGTGGTGCAGCTAATCCTGCTCCTCCTGTTGGTCCTGCACTAGGTGCTAAAGGAGTTAATATCATGGATTTCTGTAAGCAATTCAATGGTAGAACACAAGATAAAGCTGGTAAAGTTCTTCCAGTGGTCATCACTGTTTATCAAGACAACTCATTTGATTTCATTATCAAAACACCACCAGCTGCAGCACAGTTATTAGAAGCAGCCAAGAAAAAAAGTGGTTCTTCAGAACCGAATCGTGTAAAAGTAGCTAAAGTTACTTGGGATCAAATCAAAACTATAGCAGAAGACAAAATGGCGGACTTAAATGCTATGACTACTGCTTCAGCAATGAAAATGGTAGCTGGCACTGCAAGAAGTATGGGTATTACTGTTACCGGACAGTTTCCGGAAGATAATTAATATTATCGAGTTTAAATAATGGGAAAATTAACAAAAAAAAGAAAGGAAGCTTTATCATTATATGATAGAGACGCTGTCTACAGTCTCAACGAGGCATGTACGATAGTTAAGAAAATTACAACAACTAAATTTGATTCCTCGGTTGACCTAGACGTAAAATTAGGTGTAGATCCACGTCAAGCTAATCAAATGGTTAGAGGTACTGCCTCATTACCTCACGGAATTGGTAAAGAAGTTCGTGTCTTAGCTTTGGTTACTCCAGATAAGGAGCAAGAAGCTAAAGACGCAGGTGCCGATTTTGTTGGGTTGGACGAGTATGTTTCTAAAATTGAAGGTGGTTGGTTAGACATTGATGTCATTATTACTATGCCAGCAGTTATGGGAAAAATAGGTAGATTAGGTCGAGTTTTAGGACCAAGAAACCTAATGCCTAATCCCAAAAGTGGAACTGTAACAATGGATATTGGTAAAGCAGTAACTGAGATAAAAGCAGGTAAAATTGATTTTAAAGTAGATAAGACCGGAATTATTCATACTTCAGTTGGTAAAGTTTCTTTTGATGCAGATAAGATATACGATAATGCTAAAGAATTGATTGATACCTTGAATCGACTAAAACCAAGTTCTTCAAAAGGGACCTATTTTCAGAGTATTACGGTATCAAGTACGATGAGTCCTGGTATTAAAGTTGATACAAAAACATTAACTGTATAACCCTTTAGAAAAATACAGCAATGAACAAAAACGAAAAAAATAGTATAATAGATGAATTAGTAGATAATTTAAAGGAATACCAGTATGTATACGTTACTGATAGTTCTAATTTATCCGCTAATTCCAATAACGACTTACGAAAGTTGTTACATAAAAATGGTGTCAAAATGCAGGTTATCAAAAACACCTTTGTCCACAAAGCTTTAGAACGGAGTGAGACAGAGTGGGGAGACCTTAAAGACACATTAATAGGTACAACTGCACTCTTATTCGCTTCCAATCCTAAAGCACCTGCTATCGCTATAAAAGAGTTTCGTAAAAAAAGCGATAGACCGTTACTTAAAGGGGCTTACATTGATTCTGACATCTTCATAGGTGATGACCAACTAGGTACACTAGTTGATTTGAAAACCAGAGAAGAACTTGTCGGAGACATTATCGGTCTGCTACGTTCACCAGCAAACAACGTTATCTCTTCACTAAAATCTGGAGGGAATACGATTGCGGGTCTTATCAAAGCACTAGCCGAACGAGAAAATTAATTAATTTAAAAAACAACAATTTAAAACAACAAAAACAATGGCTGACATTAAAAAATTAGCAGAAGAATTGGTAAATTTATCAGTAAAAGATGTTAACGAATTAGCTACTGTGCTTAAAGATGAGTACGGTATTGAGCCCGCAGCAGCGGCAGTAGCAGTTGCAGCAGGACCCGCAGCAGGCGGTGACGCTGGAGGAGGTGATGAACAAACTGAATTCACAGTAATCCTAAAATCTGCAGGAGCTTCAAAGTTAAACGTAGTTAAAGCTGTAAAAACTTTAACAGGTCTTGGACTTAAAGAAGCAAAAGAATTAGTAGACTCAGCTCCAAAGGAAATCAAAGAGAATGTTTCTAAAGATGAAGCAGATGCTTTAAAAGCAGCCTTAGAAGAAGCAGGAGCTGAAGTTGAGCTTAAATAATTATTAAATAATTCGCGTTCGAAAGACCCCTGAAACCAGTGGGTCTTTCGGCGTTTTATTAATTTTCTATTCCATTAACACCAAAAAATAACAACACCTTGTCATCAAAATATAACGAAAGAATAAATTTTGGGAAAATCGCTAAAGTGATTGATTACCCAGATTTCTTGGATGTTCAGTTGAAATCTTTTCAAGAGTTTTTTCAACTTCAAACATCCTCGGAAGACCGAAAATTTGAAGGATTGTTCAAAGTTTTCAGTGAAAATTTCCCCATTACTGATACTCGTAACATTTTTGTTCTCGAATTTTTAGACTACTTTGTTGATCCACCTAGATACACAATTCAAGAATGTATCGAGCGAGGTCTAACTTATGCTGTCCCTCTCAAAGCTAAATTAAAACTAAGCTGTAATGATGTTGAGCATGAGGATTTTGAAACGGTTGTTCAAGACGTTTATCTTGGTACACTTCCATATATGACTCCTACTGGATCATTTATCATTAATGGAGCTGAACGTGTTATTGTTTCTCAGTTACACCGTTCTCCGGGTGTATTTTTTGGTCAATCCTACCATACCAACGGTACTAAGCTATATTCTGCTAGAATCATTCCTTTTAAAGGAAGTTGGATCGAATTTGCTACAGATGTTAACAATGTCATGTATGCTTATATTGACCGTAAGAAAAAATTCCCTGTTACAACATTGCTTAGAGCAATTGGATATGAAACAGACAAAGATATTCTAGACTTATTTGGTCTCGCTGAGGACGTTAAAGTTACAAAGTCAGGACTTAAAAAAGTTTTAGGTAGAAGGTTGGCAGCTAGAGTATTACGTTCATGGATTGAAGATTTTGTGGATGAAGACACAGGGGAAGTAGTGTCAATTGAAAGAAATGAGGTTGTTATTGAACGTGACACAGTTCTTGAGGAAGATCACTTAGCTGAAATTATGGAATCAGGTGTTAAAACTATTATTTTAAGTAAAGAGAATGATGATAAAAATGATTTCCAAATTATTTTAAATACTCTTCAAAAGGATACATCTAACTCGGGCAAGGAAGCAGTAGAACATATTTATCGTCAGTTACGTAATACAGATCCACCAGATGAAGAAACAGCTCGTGGTATTATCGAACGATTGTTCTTCTCCGATAAACGTTATGACTTAGGAGAAGTTGGAAGATACAGGATCAACAAAAAATTAGAATTAGACATCGATAGCAATATTAGAGTTCTAACAAATAGAGATATTATATCCATAATTCAGTATTTAATTGAATTAGTAAACTCTAGAACTGATGTAGATGATATAGACCACTTAAGTAATAGAAGAGTTCGTACAGTTGGTGAACAATTATACAATCAATTTGGTGTGGGTCTTGCCCGTATGGCAAGAACTATACGTGAACGAATGAATATAAGAGATAATGAGGTATTTACACCAACTGATTTGGTGAATGCAAGAACTTTATCTTCAGTTATAAATTCATTTTTTGGAACCAACCAACTATCTCAATTTATGGATCAAACCAACCCATTGGCAGAGATAACCCACAAAAGAAGAATGTCTGCTCTTGGACCAGGAGGTTTGTCAAGAGAAAGAGCAGGATTTGAGGTAAGGGATGTTCACTACACGCATTATGGTAGATTATGTACTATCGAAACACCTGAGGGGCCAAATATTGGACTGATATCTTCATTATGTGTTCATGCAAAAATAAACAACTTAGGATTTATCGAAACTCCTTATAGAAAGGTTGAAAATGGAAGAGTAAAAGTAGAAGAAGATGTAATTTATTTGAGTGCAGAGGAAGAAGATGAACATATTATAGCTCAAGCGAATTCGCCATTTGATAAAAAAGGAAATTTATCCAATGATTTAATAAAAGCCAGATTTGAGGGTGATTTTCCTATCGAAGATAAAAATAAGATAGATTACATGGACGTAGCTCCAAATCAGATTGTATCTATTGCTGCATCGTTGATTCCATTCTTAGAACATGACGATGCTAACCGTGCATTGATGGGGTCTAACATGCAACGTCAAGCGGTACCAATTATGAATCCAGAAGCTCCTATTGTAGGTACTGGTCTTGAAGCGCAAGTAGCTAAAGATTCAAGAACTCAATTACTATCAGAGGGTAATGGAGTGGTAGAGTATGTTGATGCAGATGAAATTAGAATAAAGTATGATTATACTGATGATGATATGCTTGCCAGTTTCATTGGAGATACTAAAACCTATTACTTAACTAAATTTAGAAGAACAAACCAAAATATGGTTGTTAATCTAAGACCTATTGTAGAAAGAGGCGATAAAGTAGTTGAAGGGCAAGTCTTAAGTGAGGGGTATGGTACACAAGGAGGTGAATTAGCACTTGGTCGAAATCTCAAAGTAGCATTCATGCCTTGGCAGGGATATAACTTTGAAGATGCAATTGTAATTTCAGAAAAAGTAGTCAAAGATGATTATTTTACATCTATACACATCACAGAACATGATGTAGAGGTTAGAGATACTAAACGCGGAATTGAAGAATTAACCAATGATATTCCTAATGTTAGTGAAGAAGCTACTAAAAATCTAGATGAAAATGGATTAATACGCGTCGGTGCACTAATTAAAGAAGGAGATATTCTAATTGGTAAAATTACACCAAAAGGAGAATCTGAACCTTCACCAGAGGAAAAATTACTTCGAGCAATTTTTGGAGATAAAGCAGGTGACGTAAAAGATGCATCCCTTAAAGCAACACCATCCAAAGAAGGTGTTGTTGTAGCCAAACAGCTATTTGTTCGACGTAAGAAAGATAGAGCCAACAAAGCAGATGATAAAACTAAATTGACAAAACTTGAAAAAGATCATCTGGATGAGTTGGATAAATTAAGAGCTATTTTACTGGATAAATTATATAAATTACTTTCGGGTAAAACCTCCGCAGGCGTTCAAAATGTATATTACGAAGATGTCATTTCTAAAGGTACCAAATTTACGCTTAAAAACATAGCATCTATTGACTTTACCACTGTTTCATACAATAATTGGACATCTGATGATCATACAAACACTCTGATTGGCAGAATATTAACCAATTATAAATCTAAATATACGGATATTTCCACCTCCTATAAAAGAGAACAGTTTACGATTAGTGTTGGAGACGAACTTCCAACGGGTATACTCAAACTTGCAAAAGTTTACGTTGCTAAAAAACGTAAATTAAAAGTAGGAGATAAGATGGCAGGTAGACATGGTAATAAGGGTATTGTTGCTAAAATAGTTCCAGAAGAAGATATGCCCTATCTTGAGGATGGAACACCTGTAGAAATTGTACTTAATCCTTTAGGTGTACCTTCTCGTATGAACTTGGGACAGATATATGAAACTGTATTAGGATGGGCTGGAAGCGAACTCGGTTTAAACTTTGGAACACCAATTTTTGATGGTGCATCTGAAGCAGAAATTGATGAACAAATAGCGAAAGCTGGTCTTCCACAATTTGGGTCTGCTCAATTATACAATGGCCTCACAGGAGAAAAATTCCATCAAAAAACTACGGTTGGAATTATGTACATGCTCAAACTTGGTCACATGGTAGATGATAAAATGCATTCTCGTTCTATTGGACCATACTCACTCATTACACAACAACCTCTGGGTGGTAAAGCACAATTTGGAGGTCAACGTTTTGGTGAAATGGAGGTATGGGCATTAGAAGCATTTGGCGCAGCTAATATACTCAGAGAGATACTTACCGTAAAGTCTGACGATATAATAGGCAGAGCTAAGGCTTATGAAGCTATTGTTAAAGGAGAAAATATGGTTGAGCCAGGTCTTCCAGAATCATTTAACGTACTGTTACATGAATTGAGAGGTTTAGGTATTGAATTAACTTTTGATTAAAATTATAAAGATTAGAAAATAATGTCAAATAAAAAAGATATAAAAATTAAGTCTAATTTTAAGAAACTTAGAATAGGTTTATCCTCACCTGAAGTTGTTTTACAACGTTCATTTGGTGAAGTCACCAAACCTGAAACTATCAATTACAGATCATACAAACCAGAGATGGGTGGTTTGTTCTGTGAGAGAATATTTGGACCTGTTAAGGATTACGAATGTCATTGTGGAAAGTATAAGAGAATTAGATATAAAGGAATAGTATGTGATCGTTGTGGGGTTGAAGTTACTGAGAAAAAAGTACGTAGAGAGCGGATGGGTCATATTGAGCTCGTAGTACCTATCGTTCACATTTGGTACTTTAAATCATTACCCAATAAAATTGGTTATTTAATCGGTCTTCCTTCTAAAAAATTAGAAATGATTGTTTACTATGAGAGATACATTGTAATTCAATCAGGAATTAAGGAAGCAGACGGAGTGAACTACCTTGATTTCTTAACTGAAGAAGAATATCTTGACATTCTAGATTCATTACCAAAAGAAAATCAATATTTAGATGACAATGACCCTAATAAATTTATCGCCAAAATGGGTGGTGAAGCTATTTGGGATTTGTTAGCTAGACTCGATTTAGATGATTTATCATTTAGTTTAAGACATCAAGCAGCAAATGAAACTTCTCAGCAACGTAAAAATGAGGCACTTAAAAGACTAAATGTTATCGAAAGTTTCAGAGCATCAACCAAAACGGGTGAAAATAGACCGGAGTGGATGATTCTTAAAATGCTTCCGGTTATTCCACCTGAGCTTAGACCTCTTGTTCCACTGGATGGGGGAAGATTTGCTACCTCAGATTTAAATGATTTATATAGACGTGTAATTATTAGAAATAACCGTCTAAAACGATTAATGGAAATTAAAGCTCCTGAAGTAATTCTTAGAAATGAGAAACGAATGCTTCAAGAGGCAGTAGATTCTTTATTAGACAATACGCGAAGAGCTAATGCTGTAAAAGCTACAGGAAATAGACCGCTTAAATCATTGAGTGATATGCTTAAGGGCAAGCAAGGTCGTTTCCGTCAAAATTTATTAGGTAAGCGTGTGGATTATTCTGGTCGTTCAGTCATTGTGGTTGGACCAAACTTAAAACTTCATGAGTGTGGTTTACCTAAAGGAATGGCTGCAGAGCTATTCAAGCCATTCATTATCAGAAAGTTGATTGAGCGTGGGATCGTAAAAACAGTTAAATCTGCTAAGAAAATTGTAGATAAAAAAGAACCAGTTATTTGGGAAATTTTGGAGAATATTTTAAAAGGTCATCCGATTCTTTTAAATCGTGCTCCAACGCTTCACAGATTGGGTATTCAAGCTTTCCAACCTAAATTAGTTGAAGGTAAAGCTATTCGTTTACACCCACTTGTTTGTACAGGATTTAACGCAGATTTTGATGGTGACCAAATGGCTGTTCACGTACCATTAGGTAACGCAGCAGTATTGGAAGCTCAAATTCTAATGTTAGCTTCTCATAACATTCTTAATCCAGCCAATGGTGCTCCCATTGCCGTACCTTCTCAAGATATGGTTTTAGGTCTATACTATATGACCAAAATGAGAAGATCTACTAAAAATGAGTCCGTAAAGGGAGAAGGACTGACTTTTTACAGTTTTGAAGAGGTTGAAATTGCTTACAATGAAGGCAAAGCTGATCTAAATGCAGTAATTAATGTTAGAACCGGTGTAAAAGAAGATGGTCAAATTGTCCAAAAAATAATTGAAACTTCTGTTGGAAGAGTGATCTTCAATAAGAATGTTCCTGAAAAAATTGGATTTATTAATACGTTACTTACCAAAAAATCTTTACGAGATATTATTGGGGAGATGATAAAAGAAGTAGGGGTTGCCGCAACTGCAAAATTCCTAGACGAAATCAAGAGCTTAGGCTTTTACTATGCATTTAGAGGAGGTCTTTCTTTCAATATTTCTCACGTCTTAGTTCCTTCTGCTAAAGAAGAACTTGTTGAATCTGCTCGCAAGGAAGTAGAGGAAATTACTTTCAATTATGAAAATGGTTTCATTACCAACAATGAGCGATACAATCAGGTTATTGATATCTGGACAAGAATTAATTCAAAAGTAGCAGATGCTCTATTGCACGATATCGCTACTGATGATCAAGGATTCAATCCAATATATATGATGCTTGATTCTGGAGCAAGGGGTTCGAAAGAACAAATTCGTCAGTTAGGTGGAATGAGGGGATTGATGGCTAAGCCACAGAAAAAATTAGGTACTGGAGGGACAGGTGAAATTATCGAAAATCCAATTCTCTCTAATTTTAGAGAAGGGCTTTCAATTTTGGAATATTTCATTTCAACTCACGGTGCTCGAAAAGGTCTGGCGGATACGGCACTTAAAACTGCAGATGCTGGTTATTTGACCAGAAGGCTTCATGATGTAGCACAAGATGTTGTAGTATCTATTGAAGATTGTAACACTTTAAGAGGATTTGAAGTTCGCACATTAAAAGAGAACGATGAGGTAATTGATAGTCTTTTTGATCGTATTGTAGGTAGAGTTTCTTTACTAGACATTCATCACCCAGATACAGATGAAATTATTGTAAAAGCTGGTCAAGAAATTAATGAAGATAATGCCAAAATTGTTGAAGAAGCAGGAATTGAATCAGTAGAAATTAGATCTGTGATGACTTGTGAGTCAAAACAAGGGGTATGTGCCAAATGCTATGGTAGAAATTTAGCTACTGGAAGACCTGTGCAAGCAGGAGAGGCAGTGGGTGTAATTGCTGCTCAATCCATTGGTGAGCCTGGCACACAGCTTACATTAAGAACTTTCCACGTGGGGGGTACTGCTTCTAACATAGCTCAAGATTCTCAGTTAATTTCTAAATATAATTCTGTTGTTGAGTTCGATGAAGTTAAAACGGTTCCTGGTAAAGATCAAAATGGGAATGATGTTGGAATTGTTGTTGGAAGATCTGGTGAAATTAAATTATTAGATTCAAAAACGAAAGAAGTCCTAATTATTAATAATATTCCCTACGGTTCTTTCTTGTATGTTGATGAAAAACAAAAATTGAAGAAAGGTGATAAAATCTGTTCTTGGGATCCGTATAATGCAGTTATTTTATCAGATTTAGATGGTAAAGTAGAATTTGTTGATCTCAAAGAAGGAGTCTCTTTCACTGTTGAGATGGATGAGGCAACTGGATACAAAGAAAAAGTAATTACTGATTCTAGAGATAAGAAAATCAATCCTGCCATTCATATCATTGGGAAAAAAGGTGAAATCTTAAAAGAACTGAACGTTCCGGTAGGTGCCCACCTTTCTGTTGAAGATGGGGCGAAGGTGAAAGGTGGTACTATAATTGCCAAAATCCCTCGTGTTGTTGGTAAAACAAGTGATATTACGGGAGGTTTACCTAGGGTAACTGAACTTTTTGAAGCTCGTAACCCATCTAATCCTGCAGTTGTTTCAGAGATTGATGGTGTAGTTACTTATGGTGGTATCAAACGAGGTAACCGTGAGATAACAATTCAATCTAAAGAAGGAATTGGAAAGAAATATTTAATTTCTTTATCAAAACATATTCTAGTTCAAGATGGTGATTTTGTTAGAGCCGGAACTCCTTTGTCTGATGGTTCGATTACACCACAAGATATTCTATCAATTGAAGGTATTTCTGCAGTTCAAAACTATATTGTTAATGGTATCCAAGAAGTATATAGACTTCAAGGGGTGAAAATTAATGATAAGCATATTGAAGTAATCATCAAACAAATGATGCAAAAAGTAGCAGTTATTGAATCTGGAGATACAATGTTCCTTGAAGGTTCAGCCGTAGATAAAATTGTATTCAAAGAGGAAAATGATTTACTTTATGACAAGCGTGTTATAACAGATCCAGGGGATTCAAATGAAGTGAAAGCGGGAGAGATTCTTACGTTGAGAAGATTGAGAGATTTAAACTCATCACTTAAACGTAAAGACATGAAAGTAATTGAGGTTAGAGAAGCTCTTACAGCTACATCTGGTCCATTATTACAGGGGATTACTAAGGCTTCTCTTGGCACTCACAGTTTTATGTCTGCTGCATCCTTCCAAGAAACAACTAAAGTTCTAAATGAAGCTGCAATTGCAGGTAAAGTTGACGATATGCTCGGTCTTAAAGAAAATGTAATTGTAGGGCACCTTATTCCTGCAGGTACTGGTCTAAGAGCATACGAAAATTTAGTAGTAGGTTCTCAAGAAGAATATGATATGTTAAAAGCTGCCAAAAATGAAGCTTCTACAGAAGAAGAGTCAGTAAAAGTAGTATCATAATATCATTCAAATAGTTAAGACTTAGGGGTAGCATAAATGTTACCCCTTTTTTATTTTTTTCTATTAAGCAATTATTAAAAAAAAATATGTTGATTTGAGGTATGAAAGAACAAAAACAAGGGAACCAAATTGATATTGAGTTATCGGAAGATGTAGCAGAGGGTATTTATAGTAATTTAGCTATAATTTCTCATTCAAATTCAGAATTCGTAATTGACTTTATTCGTATGTTGCCAGGCACTCCTAAAGCCAAAGTGAAAAGTAGAATTATACTCAGCCCTCAACATGCCAAAAGACTGAGAGCTGCTCTAACGGATAATATAGATAAATTCGAAGCTAATTTCGGAAATATAGAAATGCAAGAAAGCACACCTCAATTTCCGCCAATGAATTTTGGTCCTACTGGCGAAGCATAGACCCTACTGAATAGCTAATGTTTTAGATAATTTATTGTATTCGGGTTCGATCTCGTAAAATGACTTTTTTATGTCTTTTGATCTTGAAATTAATTCATCGATATCTGTTCTTTCTTTCCTAATGTATTGTTTGAATTCTTCAGTACTAATCGTCTTATTTTGTATATCAAGCATCAAGTTATCAAGCTGTTTTTTGAGTTCATTTTGTTCTTTCATACAGAAGTCATGTTCTTTTATTTGTTTTGAATATATTTTTCTAATGACTTTATATCTCCCTAATTGGAGTCCAAGTTCATTGTCAATTTCTTCAGTGTATTCATTCGTATAAAATTTTAAAACAGTATTTATTTCAGTAATTCTTAATTGAAATAAATTGACATCAATGTTCAATCTATCGGTGTTGCTGTCTAATTTTTCCTGTAATTTTATAAGAGCATTTTCGGCTTTAAAATTATGGTTTGAGCATTTGACAAAGGAAATAATGATACCAATTAAACATAAAATAAATAACAGTTTGGTATTCTCTAAATAGCTTCTAAATTTGAACATTGTGGCAAATAAAACGACTAAAAGTTTAAAAAAGATAAAAGCATATATCTTTTTAAAAGATGTATTCCTTATTGCTATATCAGCGTATGGTGGTCCATCGATGCATCTTGCTCTATACCAAAAACGTTTAGTTGAAGAAAAAAAATATTTAACTACAACCGATTTACTTGAGTTGTATTCACTAGCTCAGATGCTTCCTGGTCCTTCTTCAACCCAGACTTTAGTGAGTATCGGTTATAAGTTTGGGGGCCCATTCCTGGCATTTTTAACACTCCTAATATGGGTTTTTCCTGCTTTTCTATTACTCACGGTTTGTGCTATTTTTATAGGCTTATTTCAAGATTCAGCATTAAATTATCTCAGGTTTGTAACACCTGTAGCTGTTGCTTTTATACTGATAGCAGGTATTAATATGATAAAAAAATCAATTGACTCAAAACAAGGTTATTTTCTAGCGTCAATGGCTTTTGTTGTTGCGGCTTTATTGAGGCATCCATTGGATACGATTATTAATATGAAAACACCATGGATATTCCCAATCGTACTAGTATTAGGAGGTATAATATCTTATATAGGGCATCGCGAAATTTTACCTAAACATGAACCAATTAAAGTACAAATACCATGGAAATTTTTGGTTGCTTTCATTGGTATTTTTGTGAGTGCTGGTATTTTTGGTAATCTATATTCCAATCCATTTGTCTTGCTTTTTGAGAATAGTTATCGTTTTGGAAGTTTAGTTTTCGGTGGTGGAAATGTATTAATTCCCATGATGCTTGAACAGTATGTTAATCATGCTGGTTATATGACTTCTGAGCAGTTTATTAATGGGGTTGGATTAGTTCAAGCCATACCCGGACCGGTATTCACTATTTCAAGTTATACGGGTGCTACAGCGATGCAAAATGCTAATTTAGTAAGCCAAATTTTTGGATCAATTTCAAGTACTATTGGTATTTTCCTTCCAGGAGCATTGCTTATTTTTTTTATTTATCCAATTTGGAAGCAAATAAAGTCTCATCCTATTATCGTTAAAGCTCTCCCCGGAGTCATTGCTGCATCTTGTGGGTTAGTTCTTGCTGCTGCTTATCTCATGTTTCTGCCTGTAGGTTTTAATTGGGTAGAGGAAGGGAGTTTTTATTACACCAATTTAGATACACATCATCTTGTTAATATAGTTCCTATACTCATTATCATCATAACTTCACTGTTACTTCTTAAAACAAAAATAAAGTCGCCTTGGTATATTATAGTAGCAATACTTGCTGGTATTTTTCTATAAAGTAAAAATCAGTATTTCATGATTTTTTTTGTAAAGGTCTTATTACTGCTATCAGTTGTTCTTAATACGTAAAGTCCGGATGTTAAAAAGGATAAGTTTAAATTTGTTTCATAACCTTGCATAATCATTTTACCATTAAGATCGGTAAGTATGTAATTGACAGGACTTTTTGCTAATGTTATAAGACTTTGAGTAGGATTAGGGTAATAATCAATATTTTCAGGTGATTCTCCTTGGTTAACATCACCAATGGTTACATTATCGAAGTAGATAATATTTTCTTTAGTTCTATTTCTAAAATCTGGGAAAATAACAATTTGATCATAGGTTATTCCAATTCTTGAACTAAAGTCAAATTCTAATTTTTCCCATTCATTTATTTTTGTGTTTGTAATTTTAATTTCTCCCAAGGAGGCATTAGATGTTTCCACAAGTTTGATACCGATAGGGCTTCTAACTGATTTATATACCATAATAGTGATGATAGGATTTTCCGGATCAATTATAAATGATCCGATATCTGATTGATGTAGGCTTTCACATCCTGCAAATGGAGCACCTTGAGCCCTAGCTGTAAATTTGGCCACCTTTTCACTTCTATTGATGTCATCGGGGAATGGATTTTCGATAATTTCTAATGGTGGATTATTATCATTTTCAAAGGTTCTCCAAGACCAATCTGCACCAAAACCATCGGATTCAAAATTGACAGGAACATTTTGAGCTTCTATCATTAATGGAATCATTAAGTAGAAAATTATGGATATTTTTTTCATGAATTTTTTAAATAAATAAGGGGATTTCAATATAACGAAATCCCCTTATTATTAATTAAATGTTAATTAATTTATTGAAATAATGATGGATCTGGATAAGTTGTTAAGTTGGGAGCAAGTTGTGTTTCTTCCAACGATAAAGGAAGCCATAAGTGGTTATCTGAAAAATTTGACTCTTTATCTCCATCATCAGTAAATAAACTACTATTTGCTCTCTCAGAACGAACGAGATCAAACCATCGGTCTCCTTCACAAGCTAGTTCTGATCTCCGCTCATACCAAATCAAATCAAGCAAATTCCATCCTTCCTGACTCATCACTGTAGTTGCATTTCTAAAATTACCAGTATTATCACCAGGTCCTGCAGCTCTTTCTCTAACCATATCAATATACTGAATTGCATCACCATCAGAACCTCCACTTCGATGAATAGACTCTGCTAACATTAATAAAACATCAGCATAGCGGAAAACTTGAGAATTTTGAGATTTAGTTAAATGTTCATTTCCGCCATTGATATTAGTACCTGCATATGCTTTAAAATTCGGATACTTTTCTTGCCAATATCCAGTATAATCAACAGGATTGCTCTGTGTTTCATCTATCACTGTATTGCAAGATAAATTAGAATCAGCGATTTCTTTTGCTAATTCTTCATTGGATGCGATTGCTACATTTCTTCTAAATGTATCATCTGCAAGGAAATGATTCCATAAACTTGATGTAACCATCATAAATCCCCATCCAGCTTCATATCTTGGGTGACTGGCACATAATCCTCGAATTCCACAAAGTTGAATCATTCCATTCCCATCTACACTCTCAAATGATCCCCAATCACTTGACCATAATGCATTATGTTGAATTTCAAAAACAGATTCTTGGGTATTTCTTACATTAAATGAGAATATATTTCGCATATCGTCCTCTAATTGATAAATACCTAAATCTACTACTTGTTGGAAAGCATCAGCAGCTTTACCAAATAATGCAGGATCATCATTTTTTAAATCTGCCCAATACAAGTATGCTTTTCCCATCAAAGTTAAAGCTGCTCCTTTTGTAGCTCTACCTTCTTCACCCGCTTTTGGTGTAAGTGGTAGTTTAGCTGCAGCAGCTTCACAATCATTTACAACTTGCTGCATTAACGCTGACATAGAACTTCTTTTCAGGTTGATATCATCAGGGTTTAACATTTGGGTAACCACTGGGACAGGTCCAAAGTGCTTAAATAATTCAAAATGATAGTATGCACGCAAGAATAGAGCTTCTGCTTTGTATACATCAACTACTGGTGACTCTACTTCTGAAAGTTCAAGAAGTGCATTTGCTCTGCTTATACCAATGTAGTTTCTTCTATACATCGGATGAATTACTGTATTAGTATTAGTGTTGGTGAAGTCATCAAATTCTTGCCATCCAGGTTGATCATTATTAGTTGCATCACCTCCAGCGTTAGCATTATCTGATCTTATTTCACCATACATCGTTGGTGAAATCCATTGCCCAAAACCCATGGACCATCCTATAGGGTCATAGACTCCTATAAGGGCTGCACCAATTTGATTTTCAGTTTTATAATAGTTGTTAGATAGAAACTCATTGACAGGTTCTACTTCTAAATTTTCTTTCTTACAGGATACAATAAGTATGCTGCAAACACTTAAAGTTAAAAGATATTTAAATAATTTTTTCATGTTTTTTTTTATTTAAAATGTGATATTTAATCCTCCCCCAATAGAGATATTATTTGGATAGAATCCTTTATCAATTCCAGTGTCTAAAATCCATCCATTGGTTCCAATGTCTGGATCAAACCCACGATAGTTTGTTAATGTAAAAAGATTTGTACCAGTAAGGTAGATCTTAAGGTTCTGAACTTTTGCTTTTTCTAACCACTCTTTGGGCACATTCCATCCAAATTGAAGATTTCTTAATCGAAGGAATGTCCCATCTTCCACATAAAAATCGGATGGACGTTGATTACCATTAAGGTCAGATGAAGTTAATCTTGGGAGTTCTGAAGATGGATTTTCTTCTGTCCATCGATCCAACCAGAATGTTTGATAGTTTCCAAAGGTGATATCAGATCGTTCGTAAGTTCTATAAATCTGATGACCAATTTGGGAATTAAATACTGTACTGAGGAAAAATCCTTTATAATCAAAATTAAGACTTAAACCAATGATATGCTTTGGCCATGGATTGCCTATATCTCCTAAATCGTCAGTATTGATAACACCATCTCCATTTCTATCTACAAACTTGATATCCCCGGGCTTAGCTTTGGGCTGTAGTTTAGTACCTTCACTATTTACATAGTTGTCAATTTCTTCAGTTGTTTGAAAAATGCCATCGGTAGTATACCCAATAAAATGTCCAACTGAATACCCTTCAGACATTCTTGTAATTGGCGTATTTCGAACAGGCCAAGACCATCCATTTAGGTACCCTGCATCTCCCGCAACTTGAATAACTTCATTTCTGAAATGGGTATAGTTCAAGTTAGTATTAATTTTGATTGCTCGAAATCTGGTTTGGTATCCTATAGAGGCTTCTATCCCTCGGTTTCTTATTTCACCAAGATTTGATATAGGATTATTGGTAGCACCAATATATCCAGGTATATTTTGCTCCATCAAAAGGTCTCTAGTCTTTTTCTGATAAATATCAAGTTCTAAAGAAAGTTTGTTGTTAAACATACTCATTTCCACACCAAAATCTAGTTGCTCACTCTCTTCCCATTTTACATTTGGATTGGGAGGTCCGGCTAAAGCAGTCCCTGTATTTAGTGCTTGATTTGAAGTGCCAAAAGCATAGGTGTATATATTTTGAACACGTGTAACATAACTTAAAGGCGAAATACGGTCAGAACCGTTAATACCCCAAGAAGCTCTTAATTTTAAAAAACTAATATGATTTGAATTGAAGAAGTCTTCTTTATCTACAACCCAACCTAATGCAGCTGAAGGAAAGACACCAAAACGATTATTTTCTCCAAAGTTAGACGACCCATCTCTTCGTACAGTTGCTGTGAATAGGTATTTTTCATCAAAGTTGTACATTATTCTTCCAAATGTACTGATAAGGAAGTAGTCGACATTTGCGGATCCATATGCAAGATCCAAGGTGTCTTGACCTGCATCTAAATAATGGAAATTGGGATTGAATGCTGCATCAGCAGGAATATTTGAGGTAGATCCACCCAACTGTCTAAATTGGTTGTGTCTATACGTAGTTCCTAGTAAGACATCAAAATTATGTTTTTCGTTTAAAGTCGTATTGTAATTGATGGTATTTTCCCACTGTATTCCTTGAAAATTTCCAGAACCTTGCGATACATCATTGGTTAAGTTCATTGCTGATGGGTGCAAGTTGTATGAAGGAGTGAAAGTTCTGAAATCGTACCAATTGGCATCAATACCTAAATCTGATTTCATTGTTAAGCCAGGTAATGGGTTTATTTCTAAATAGATGTTTCCTAAAATTTGATCCGATTTGCCATCGCCATTTATCAAAAATAGACGACTCATTGGGTTGATATATTCTTTCTGAACCCAAGGAGATTGAGCAAAACCAAATTGAGCATCAGGGTCTAGAACAGGTGTGATAGGATCGTATGCAAAAGCGTCACTTTGTATGCCTCCAAAAGCATTATTAGTTCCAATATTATTATTAATGGTTCTGTTCAGATATAAACTATTGCCTACTGTAATGTAATCTTTAATTTTTTTTGTCGAATTTACTCGAAAAGAATATCGTTTGTAATTGGATTTTTCGCCTCCAATTACGCCATTTTGATCCCAATAATCTAGAGAAATGTAGGAGTTTTTAAGTGAGGCAGTAACTCTGTGGTTTATCATACTAGCAGGATTGAATATTTCTTCCATCCAATTAGTATTATGTATGAGTGGATCACCTACTTCAGGAAATCCAAGTCGGTTTAGCGCAACCTCTTGTCTTGCATTTCTATATTTTTCACGAGTAAGCATAACATAATCTTCCGAACCAAGCATTTCAGGTAATCTCCATGGTTGAGAATTCAAGTAACTCATACCGTAAGTAAACGTTCCTGCTTCAGCATTACTGCCACTTTTAGTAGTTATTATAACTACTCCATTTGCAGCTCTAGCACCATAAATTGCTCCAGAAGCTGCATCTTTGAGAACATCGATGGATTCAACATCATTGGGGTTAATATTATCAATATTACCTACCTGGATACCATCTACAATATATAGCGGTGAGTTATCACCATTAGTACTGACACCTCGTATGAGTAATGATTTACTTGCTCCAGGTTGACCGCTAGATTCGTTTATTATAATACCGGCCATTTGGCCTTCCATAGTAGAAGCCACATCAGGAAGAGCAATGCCCTCTAATTGTTTAGATTCAATTTTAGAAACGGAACCAGTAGATACTTTCTTTTTTTGTCTACCATATCCCACGACTACAAGTTCATCAAATTGATTTAATATTTCGGAGATAGATATTTTAATGGTATTATATGAGTTTATGGTTACCGTTTTTTTAGAGTAACCAACATAGGTTACGTCAATTTTGACGGGCAGTTTTTGAACAGTAAGTGTAAAATTTCCATTTTCATCAGTAATTGCTCCGATCGATGTGCCAACTATTTGAACACTTGCTCCGAGTAATACTTCTCCAGACTCATTATCTACTATCTGACCTTGAATTTTTCCAGTTTGTCCATAAGAAAAAATGGGTATAAATGCCAAGATAAGTAGAATAATTTTAAAAGGTCTTTGTAAATAGCTTGTAAAAACATTCATAAATTTTCAGGTTATTTGGGTTGAATTAATTTTTGATAAAAAAGGTTCAATAAGGACCAAAAAAAAGATTTTCATAACAATGAAAATCTTTTTTTTGGTCCATTCAGCTATCGATGATTAATCTAATATTAATCGTTTAACAGAAGTTTTATTGTCAGTCATAACCTGAACCATATAAATTCCTCTATTTAATGAGGATACATTAACCGTTTGATTGGAAGTGATTTCTGAGGAAGTGTATACAATTTTTCCAGTTATATCCAAGATAGTAACATTTGTCAACCGCTCATCAGAAGTGACATTGATTTCATTTGTAGCTGGATTTGGATAAACGTTAAATAAATTTCTATCAACGGTTTTAACGCTTCCTTGATCTGCTTCTTTGTTAAAAACAAAATGCCAGAATCCTCCACCAAAATTGATGTCAATAGTCATGGTCATTCCATCATTAGAAAATGCAACAGGGTAAGAGATAGATGCAACAGCATCAGCAGGATTAGTAAGTTCGCCATTGTTGTGAACTTTAGCTAAACCTAAATAAGCGCCAGCACCTTCGATAGTTACTTCGCTAGTTGATTCATCAAAAGACCACGTAGCAATAGCAGATCCATCGTGAGGAGCTACTGGTGTTGCACAGCCTTCAGCTGCAGCACCTTGCCAAGTTTCGATCCAAGTTTGATCTCCAACAACATTTTCAAAAGATCCATCAGCGTTGAAAACGTATTCGTCATCGAAAAGGCAAGCTCTCGTAGTTACATCAGCTTCGGTATTAGACCACCAGCCGAAATCTCCTTCAGTAGGGCCTACTGCTAAAGCTTGAGCAACTGGAGCAAGCTTCCAAGTTCCGTCTACTGAACCAGTTTCTTGTGCTGCTTCTTTGTTAAAAACAAAATGCCAGAATCCTCCACCAAAATTGATGTCAATAGTCATGGTCATTCCATCATTAGAAAATGCAACAGGGTAAGAGATAGATGCAACAGCATCAGCAGGATTAGTAAGTTCGCCATTGTTGTGAACTTTAGCTAAACCTAAATAAGCGCCAGCACCTTCGATAGTTACTTCGCTAGTTGATTCATCAAAAGACCACGTAGCAATAGCAGATCCATCGTGAGGAGCTACTGGTGTTGCACAGCCTTCAGCTGCAGCACCTTGCCAAGTTTCGATCCAAGTTTGATCTCCAACAACATTTTCAAAAGATCCATCAGCGTTGAAAACGTATTCGTCATCGAAAAGGCAAGCTCTCGTAGTTACATCAGCTTCGGT
>Ga0206129_10001503_pt1 | contig 31380 bp, 28 predicted proteins | sample Helgoland_Spring_8_FD_148616 | JGI IMG/M metagenome (GOLD analysis project Ga0206129, IMG submission 148616) | Pelagic subsurface seawater microbial communities from Kabeltonne, Helgoland, North Sea - Helgoland_Spring_Bloom_20160502_2 | ecosystem: Environmental > Aquatic > Marine > Epipelagic ...
ATCGAAAGAGGAAATTGTTGCTTTGAAATTAGAATGGGGACTTAGAACCTTGAAAAAGCCTAAGATTTTGGTTAGTGATTTTTTTAAGAGAAAAGGTTTTGAGTTTTGAATGTATGACGTATTATGTACAACGTATTTCGTTTGATTTCGGTAGCTTTTTGAGTTTTGAGTGAAAAAAAAATTCAACACTAAACATTCAAAATTCTTTTCAAAAACTGACTTCTAATGTCTGGCATAATACGTTTTTCGTGATACGCAATACGTTTTTCACACTCACATTCTAGCCAAAACCCCCTTATTAATGCTCTTCACCAACGCAGGCCCTTCGTAAACAAAACCAGTATACAATTGCACCAAATCGCAGCCCGCATCTAACTTTTCAATAGCATCTTCAGCAGAGTGTATACCCCCTACTCCAATAATAGGGAAACTTGCATTTGACTTTTTTCTTAGGTAACGAATCACTTCTGTAGATTTATCTCTGACTGGCTTTCCGCTTAAACCACCCATTTCTTGCACTAAGCTCGGATTGCTTTTCAGTCCTTCACGGCTAATGGTCGTATTTGTAGCAATAAGTCCTGCAATTTTCGTGTTTGCTACAATTTCTACAATGTCGTCTAACTGCTCATTCGTTAAGTCTGGAGCAATCTTGAGTAAAATTGGTTTTGGGTTTGGTTTTTTGTTGTTCAGGTTCTGAAGGGTGGATAATAACTCCGTAAGTGGCTTTTTATCTTGTAAAGCTCTCAGGTTAGGCGTATTGGGAGAGCTTACGTTTACCACAAAATAATCAACATGAGGAAAAAGTGCTTCAAAGCAGGTGATATAATCCTCAGTTGCTTTTTCGTTTGGCGTCACCTTATTTTTACCAATATTTCCACCTATAATTAAATTCGAATTTCTAGACTTTAATCTTTCCACAGCTCCGGCTAGCCCTTCGTTATTAAATCCCATTCGATTGATAAGAGCATCGTCTTGCGTGAGACGAAATAAACGTGGCTTTGGGTTTCCCGGCTGGCCTTTTGGAGTAATGGTTCCTACTTCTATAAACCCGAAACCCAGATGTACCATATCCTTGTACAACTTAGCTTCTTTATCAAAACCTGCTGCCAACCCAACTGGATTTGGAAATTTTATTCCAAATACCGTGCGTTCCAATCGCTTATCCTTTATTTGGAAAAGAGCGGCAAATATGGATTTCATGCCCGGAATCGCCAAAACGGTGCTCAGCATATTTGTGGTGAAATAGTGTGCCTTTTCGGGATTAAACAGAAATAATATCGGTTTTAAAATCAGGTGATACATAGGTGTAAATATTTTTCCAAAAGTACACTTCACCATACACGGCTGTATGTTGAAAAGGACTGGTTTATTCACAGATTTCACACAAATTGCAGTCTAAATTTGAATTCATGAGCATTGGTAAGCGCCTTTTCTGGGTTACTCGCATTCTGATATTGAATCTACTGCTTTGTATTGCCTATTCATGGAGGCTATGGTTTGATTTTGAAGGATTGCCACAAGTTCCAATAGTTGATTTCCTACCTGCATTATTGCCCTTGATTCAAAAGATAGTTCTAGCAGTTGCACTGACTTATCTTTTGGTCGTTTTCCTTTACCCCAAAAGCAGGTTACCGCTAGGGATTGGCGTCATTTTACTAATACTAATAGGTGCGCAAGATTGGAATCGAATTCAACCTTGGTTTGTGCAAAGCGCAGGAATGCTGACTTTATTGATTCCTTATCAGCGGCTTTACCGCAAGTATGAACCCTTGGAATATATCGATTTGGCATTCAGAATAAGTTTGGTTGGCTTTTATTTTTGGGCTGGAGTTTTCAAGTTAAACCCAGCGTTTAATGAATATGTTGTTCCCTACGTAGTTTATCCGTTAACGAGCTATTTAACCACTTTTAAAACTGAAATTTATGCGATATCTGCTCTATTTCCATATTTCGAAATTCTATTCGCCCTCGGTATTTTAATTCCCAAAATCTCAAAATATTCAGTTGTTGGTTTAATTGGTTGTCATGCTATTATTATCATATTGTTGGGCCCATTAGGCTTAAGTACAAATGCTATAGTTTGGATTTGGAATCTTGCTATGATAGCAACACTTTGGTTAGGAATTGGAAAGACATCCCCAATTTACAGCGCTAAATTTTGGTTTAAAAACAATCGAATAACTTGGTTTGCGCTAAGCCTATTCACCATACTTCCAGCATTGAACTTTTCTAATTTGTATAACAAAAGCACTGCGTTCGAAATATACAGTGGAACAAATTATGTTGCAAATTTAAAGATGCCTTTAAATGGAGTTCAAGAAATAAGTCCAGCCATAGAAGCACACAGCTACAAATACAATGATTCCTTATTCATCAAAACTTACGATTTGTATATAAAAGAATACAACCTTCCACCAAATCCAGATCCTAAAGTAATAGCTCGACTTGAACAGGAATTTATTCGAAAAATGAATTAATCATTTTCTAGTAAACCACCAGAAAAAAAATGCCGTTACACTCACCCCCATCAGCAGGCCCAAGTAGAATTTCCAAGCTGTTGGGTTGTTTTGAATTCCGTATAAAGGGAATTCAATTTTCTTTAATTCGTTATTTTCCATGTCCAAAAGAAACAAAGGGGTATCGGGTTCAATAAAATGATATTCCAGCAGTTGACGGCGGGTATCTCTATTTTCGATTCGGGGTGCCGCGCTTCCTGATTTAACCTCAACAAGTTGTTCTTGTCCATTTTTAGAAACCCTAAAATCAGGTGACACCACTACTCTTTTATCGACCCCATTTTCCTGCAGAGTGTAGCTCAATTTCAATTGATAGTCAATAATTTTATAACCGTTTCGCTTTAGCCATTTGGCAGCTTCTTTTTCTTTTTGTAAACCGCGATTTAATCTGCGTTTTACGCTTCGCCCCTTAAAATAGCTAACCATTTTAAGTGCGAGCCATGCTCCTACGATACTTGCAAGGATGGCAAGCCCAAATAGGACGTAAGTTGAATGTGATGCATCATTCATAACAACAAATGTTATCAAAATTTACCAGCAAGTACCCAAGAACGAATCCTTACTTTTGCGGCCGAAAAACGAATAGCATGTTAAATACCATTGAGGAAGCAGTAGAAGACATTAGACAGGGTAAAATCGTAATTGTTGTAGACGATGAAGATCGTGAGAATGAAGGTGACTTTATTGCAGCAGCAGAGCACATTACACCTGAAATCATAAACTTTATGGCTACTCATGGTAGAGGTTTAATTTGCTGTGCTTTGCCCGAATCAAGATGTAACGAACTGGGTTTAGAACTTATGGTTTCTGACAACACAGCATTACACGCTACGCCCTTTACTGTGTCGGTTGATTTAAATGGACATGGCTGCACAACTGGTATTTCAGCATCGGATAGAGCTTTGACTGTACAAGCTTTAATTAACCCAGATACGAATCCAAATGACCTTGGAAAACCCGGCCATATTTTTCCACTCCGAGCAAAGGAAGGTGGCGTACTAAGAAGAACTGGACATACTGAAGCTACCATCGATTTGGCTCGAATGGCTGGACTAACTCCAGGTGGTGTTCTGGTTGAAATAATGAACGAAGACGGAACAATGGCTCGCCTTCCCCAACTCAAAGAAATTGCGGAACGCTTCGACATGAAGGTCATTTCGATTGAAGATTTAGTTGCGCACCGATTAAAACAAGAGACTTTAGTTACGCGTGAAGTTGAAGTAAAAGTCAATACAGAATATGGGGAAGTTTCCTTAATTGGCTACCGTCAAAAAACTACGGGCGATGAGCACTTGGCCGTAACGATTGGAGAGTGGACCGAAAAGGACAATGTTTTGGTTCGAGTAAACTCTAGCAGTAGTTTGGGCGCAATTTTCAATGCCTTTAAACACGATGAACCTTCTATTTTAAGTAAGGCTTTTGAAACGATTCATAAGCAAGGAAGTGGCGCTGTAGTTTATATGCAGCAAGGTATTCGAGGGCTTGGACTTATCAATAAATTGGAAACCTATAAAATGCAATCGGACAAAAATCCAAACCAAAAAATCGATCTTGGGTTGCAAATGGATGATAAAGATTACGGAGTTGGCGCTCAGATTATTCGCGACCTAGGAATTCGGAAAATGCGATTGATTACCAATAATGCAAAATCAAGAACTGGACTTATTGGTTATGGGTTAGAGATTGTTGAGAATGTGCCTGTAGCTTAGTTAATTCTCAATTCTCAATTTTCAATGGCTTGATTCTGGTTAACGGATTGATTGCAGAAAAAATAGGATTTTAGTTTCTAGTTAAAATTCAACACTCAACATTATTTTCACTCTTCTTTTATCGCTTTATTCCTTTTTTTCTCTGCTTTTTTGCGTTTTCGCTTATCCTTTCTTTGTTGGTTATTGAACATTTTACGCCACAGCTCTGCTGTTGAATTAAAGTCTTCTCTCAATACAATTCCAATACCTTGTGTTTGAGCGTTTGCTCCGTCTTGGGTTTCTATTGAGGACCTATTCTCTGTTCGATTAAATACCTTACCGCGCACTTTGCCATTTTCGGTAATCAAATACTCCAATTTGAAATCACCTACAAACTGACCTTGTGATTCTGTATTTTGAGTTGCTTCATCAGAGCGGTTTACACCAACGTTGCTCTCAAGAATAAGTCTATCGTCCAATAGTTTTTTAGACAGTGCAATTTCTACCTCGCCCGATTTTACTTCATTCACCCCAAGGTCAAATAACTGATTATCCAGTTTAGCAATCCAGTTGTTCAATTGATTCGAAATTAAATCGCTAGAGGTTGCTTGACCTACACCAGAGGCACTCAGGCCACTTTGCGGCGGCGAATAATGATTGAACAACAGCAGTGAAAACACCTGCTTATTCACTTCTTCTGGTGTACTCATTTGACTTTTTACTTGCTGCGCAATGCCCGGAGAAGCATTTGGCAATCGGATATCAAAATCAATTTGTGGTTCAGACAAACGGTCACTCATTTTCATTAATAGCTCGTTATTCACTTTTGTAGTCATGGTAGAGTCATTGAGAATTTCACCAAGTGGAGCTCTTACGTTGTAAATAGCCGTAACATTCATATCTGCGTTTAACGGATCTCCATTCCACGAAATGGTGCCTCCTTCTTCTAAGTCAAATTTCTTACTGAATAAATTCTTGAAGGTGAAACTGTAATTTCCACTTGAAATACGGTACTTACCATACATTCCAAAATCTCCTTTTGAGTTAATCTCCAATTTCAAATCACCATCACCTCTTGCGCTTAGTTCATCACCGGTTACATCATCGAATATCATTCGAACCTTAGTAGAGGGATCAACTTTCAATTTGAACGTCATTTCTATACCGCTCAAATCGATTTTATTTTCACCTATAGAATCCACCGAACCATCAGAGTTTACAAAGGTTATAAAGTCGCTTTGACCAATCTCGGCAGAACCCGTTAATGGTATTATAAAGTCGCTTCGTTTTGCCGTTTTTGCATCTAACTCCAAAAACACCGTTTGGTTGTACCCCGATATCGCAACATCTCCTGTTAAGTATCCTTTTCCATAATAGGTATCATTGTCTTTACTCGTAGTATTTAAGACCAGAAAGTCTTTCATGTAGACACTTACATCGTAATTAATATCTGAAAAGTTGGTGTGGTAAACAGTAGCAATGGTGCTGGCCTTATTTCCGTTTTGGTCGGTCAGTTTCAAATTATCAAAACCAAACCAATCTTCTTCAATTCTCAGTTTTTCATTCTTGGCGTAGTAGGTGGTATTTAAATATTTTACCCGAAAGCGCGAATCCACTAAATCAAACTCGCCCTGCAAAACAGGATGATCAAACTCTCCACTCACTCCAATATATCCTGTAATCCTTCCATCCAAACTATCCATAAAGCTTTCAGTAAAGGGCTCTAGCGATTGGAGGTAAAAACCTTGCGTGCCTAACCTTAGGTCCAAATTATTTTCCTCTCGATTGGGATATATATAACCGTTCAATTTTAAACTGTGTACCGTGTCTGGAATTACGCTATCTGGCAATCGAATTAAATCAAAATCTACTTCAGCTCGGGCTAGCTCGTTGTTCCATTCAGAAATTAGCTTACCACTTCCAATGGCCATATCATTCAATTCTAATCCATCTATACCCACATTCATCATTACATGAGGGCTGGTGGTTGTGGTATTAGAGATCACTCTTCCTGAAGTTGTTCCGGCCAAATTAATATCGCTGCGGTTCAACATTCTTCCAATATTTGATAAATTTAAGTCGTTAAAATCCAGGCGAATCGCATCTTCTGGATTTGGTCCAATTACCCCATTGAGCGCAATAAATTTATTGTAACTGGAAACTTTTACTTTATCAATTTTAACCAAATTGCTATCAATTTCCACATAGTTATTAGGAGCAAAACGCCATACCGAATCTGCAACTTCAACAAAGGCGTCGTAGATGCTAAAACCAAAATTTGTGGGTGAATTTACCCTGCCACCAATGTTCATTCTTCCAGCATAAGTCTTATCTCCCAAGTTGTAATAATCCAAATAAAGATTCACCGAATCTTCGCTAAAATCACTGACTAGCGTAAGGTTTTCAATTCTTATATTTTCATTGAGTGATACGGTATCTGCTATTAATTCAGCATGAAACGTTGAATCTATAAAACCGCCATTAAACTCAAAAGAATCAACCATTAAACCTGCATAAGTCAGCCCTTCGGAATGCACAGAAAAATTTAGCGTAGGCGGGTCTAAAAAGAAACTGGAGCGAACAACTAAATTGCTATCTATGCTTAACGCAGGAACAAAAACACTGAGAACCTCATTTAGATTTTCATTCATATTGGCGTACAAAACCATTCCGCCTTTGTTCTTATTTATATCGTAATCATCTTTAAAGTAAGTGGGAAGCGCATTGTCCAAAATCTTGGTGATTGCCTGATCTACTCCTTGCAAAACAGCATCTCCTTTTAAAGAGATATCACCTAAAGAACTTACAATATGAATTTCCCTTAAACTGTCTTTCACAAATGATTCGACACTCATAGTATCTATGAATAATGAGCTGTCTTTTTCGTGATAAATGAGGTTGGAAAAAAGTGCGGTTCCCATAGAGGTATCTATGCTTGCTCCAATTATGTTTATATCCATATTACCAGCAAAAAAAGCACTTGAATCGCGCTGGAATAAACCGAGCTGGGCAGGAAACAGCGTATCCATTTGTAGCTTAAAACGATAGGTATCTCTTTTGGATAAAAAACTTAATGAACCGTCAAAGTTGAATTTACACAGCGGATCATCCACGTTTAAATCGCCATCAAAACGACCGTTTTTAAAATGCCCGTCTAAGCTAATAGCTTGGTATCTGTAACCTTTATAATCTATTGATGTAACTTTTCCTTTAGCTAAAACATCAGCAGATTCAATAGTTGTTCCACTACCGCGGATTTTCATACTTCCACTTACCAAGTTTAAATCTTGATTATCCAACAAACTCCCCAATTGAACCCTGCGAAGTTGAAGGTTTCCCTGATAGCTTAATCGCTTAGAATTATTATTCACTTGTACATCTGAAACTATCGTGCCTACATTGGTAACGATGTCGGCATCGGCAACAAAATTCTTAATGGTACCAATATACTTTCCATACAGTTTAGCATATCTCCATTTTTTTAACTGTGCAGGAAGTTTTAATGTGTTCGAAGCCTTAAATGGTGCCAATGGGATGCGCTCTAGATCAGACCTGAGCACATAGCCATCAGTCAGGTATAGGTTTATTTGTGTTGTTTCAATTTCTTGTAGTCCATGAATATCCGCTTTACCCACCAAAAAAGTAGATTTTCCATACCCCAATGCAAAGCGCTCCATTTTAAAACTACTTACCGTTCCTTGATACAGCCCATCAATACTAATCGATTCATGCATACCCTCTAGCTGAGGAACAAAAAACGAAAGGTCGTAGCTACTGACAAAAGACGAATCTAAAACTGCGACCATCTCCACTTTATTTATGTAATCTGAAAAGGATGCGTAGGCGTTGTGATTCATTGCATAACTTCCTTTTATTCTTGTGCTTGGCGTTACAATCAGTAATTCATCTAAATCAATCACCCTATCATTCATCGTGAATTTCGTCCCTAACTCGCTCAGCTCAAATCCTGATTGTTCGCTTAAACTTACAGAAGAAACCAATGCAGAAATCTCTCCTGGAGCAATTTGAAGTTGTTGCACAGCAGCAAAAACTTCATGCGCCGCCAAGTGGTCATAATTGACCCCGAAGCCAGTATCGGGTAGGTTAAAATTATCCCAATGAAAAAACGAATTAGTTATTCCAATGCTCCCAAAATCTATTTGGTAGTCCGTCTGTGAAGTATCCTCTTTATCGTTAGAAAAACGGTCAATTACAAATTGTAAATTCGAAAGACTATCTCCATCTGCAACCGACATATACACTTTAGTGTCATCCAGAAAAACGCTGTCAAACTTCAATGCAAAAGGCGAGATACTCCAATCGCCCACAAATACTTCTAGGGATTTGGTGTAAAGTAGGGTATCTTTTTTTTGATCACTCAAGTAAAGTCCTGAAATTTTAACCGTCAAAAAAGGAGAGATTGCTATTTGCTCTAAATCAAATTCGATATTATCTTCTTCAAAAAGATAGGTTACCACCTTTTTTGCAACAATGGTTTGCACAGCAGGCAAGAGCGATAGACCGATGATTATAGCTAAAAGAACTATAAACCCAGTAAGGCTGAAAGACAAATATTTTACTGCTTTTTTGATAACTTTGAAGCCTTAATTTCGTGCAAAAGTAGAACAATTGAAATCGGATATTTTCATACTGGCTATAGAGTCTTCTTGCGACGACACATCTGCTGCTGTATTAAAAAATAAAACGGTGCTTTCCAACGTTATTGCCACCCAAAAAATACATGAGGAATACGGAGGCGTAGTGCCCGAATTAGCCTCTCGCGCACATCAGCAAAACATTGTTCCGGTGGTAAAATCGGCAATGGATAAATCGGGTATTGCGCTGCATCAACTCAGTGGCATAGCATTTACTCGAGGCCCGGGTTTATTGGGATCTTTGTTAGTAGGAACTTCGTTCGCTAAAGGCCTATCTATAAATCTAGGTATTCCCTTAATTGAGGTAAACCACATGAAAGCGCATATCTTATCGCATTTAATCGATAACAACAACTATGATCAGGAAGTTGAGTTTCCAATACTTTGCCTAACGGTGAGTGGCGGCCATACTCAACTGGTAGTAGTTTCTTCGCCCTACGATTTTAAAGTTGTTGGAGAAACCATTGATGATGCCGCGGGTGAAGCTTTTGATAAAATTGCAAAAACCATAGGACTTCCCTATCCCGGAGGCCCATTGATTGATAAGTTAGCTAAAGAAGGAAACCCCAAGGCCTTCAAATTTCCAATAAGTGTGGTAAAAGACTTGGATTATAGTTTTAGCGGTTTAAAAACTTCAGTGCTCTATTTCTTGCAAAAAGAAGTAAATAAAAACCCCCATTTTATCGAGGAAAACAAGGCCGATTTATGCGCTTCGGTTCAATATACCATCATCCAAACTTTACTGAAAAAACTGAAAATGGCTATTGAAATGCACCAGCCCAAAAGCATTGCATTGGCGGGAGGCGTTTCGGCAAATAGTGAGTTGAGAACTACTATTACTGAACTTGGGAAAGAATTGGGCATTCCTGCACTTATTCCCGCTTTTGAATATTGCACCGACAATGCTGCTATGATTGGAATATCGGGCTATTTCAATTACTTAAACAAGGATTTTTCAGATTTAAGTGTAACCGCTTCAGCTAGACTTGCGGTATGAGAAAACTACTGCTAATTGCGCTGGTATTCATCAACTTGTCCTTAAGTGCTCAGTTCGATGATTATGTCGACGAATCGCATGTTGCCGTTGAAAAAAACTCGGGGCCAAAGTTTGTATTTAAGACCAACCCCCTAGCCATATTGAGTGGCGAGATTCCAATTTTCGCATCGGAATACAGAGCTGTTGTGGAATACGTTGCCGATTATAAATCTTCGTTTACAGGAGGGGTTTCGCTGTATACTATGAGTCCCATTCTTAAAGCGGTTTTAGATCAAGACTCGTCATTCGTAAATTCTGGATTTACCGCCCAAAACTTTGCCTTGTTGGGTTTTAGATTGCAATTGGGTTATAGAATTTATCCAATGGCCATGGTAAATAAAAGTGCCATTGATGGAACGTTTCCTCCTGAAGGCTTCTTTCTTTTTGGACTTGTTTCCTATAGCGATGCTCGATTTTTCTTGAGGAATAACAGAGGCGATCAAATACAGTTTTCGCATTTAAACATTACCGCTAATGCAGGGTATCAATTTGTATTTGAAGAATTATTCACTCTTGATTTGTACCTAGGCACGGGGTATAAAAACAACCAAATTATTGAGGTTTCCAGAACGAATAGACGAGCCCTTAGCGGATCGATTACAGAGGACACCTTCATTTACGATAGCAACCTGAAAATCAACTTTGGGATCAATTTTGGAATTGTTTTTTAGACGGTCAAACAGTTGCTTTATCACCGTTGTAAGCTGACCTACACTCTGCTTATAAAATAATTAAATTTGAAAAGAGCAATTAATACCGGCTTGGAAGCGATTGTAAACGTATAAATCAAATAAAACATTTATAATCAATACCTTGCAAAGAATTACGAATACTGAAAATATAAAGCGGATATATCTACCGGTAGATATATCGAATTGTTAAAAATTTGATTACTCCTTATCAATGCACACAAACAAATCAATCAGTTTGAGCATCAACGTTTCGAAGCTATAGAATTAACTACTTCACTAGCCTCAACACTTTATTCACTCCATCGGCTTTTATCGATATCAAATAAACTCCCGTTGAGTAGGCGGAAATATCAAATTCAATAGTGTTTTCGCCAGCGGTCAATTGCTCAGTTCTCGTTTGCAATTCACGCCCCATTTGGTCAAATAGCTGAATGGAAGCTTCACCATCATTTACGCTTATAAAACTCAAATTTGTTCGCCCATTTTCGGCAGGGTTAGGAAACAATGAAATCGAAGAGAGTGCATTGAGTTCAGTGCTGTTTATGGTAAAATCTTCTGCTGTGGCAAAAGACAGGTAAGCGGCATCTTTCAGATTGACCGTAGCAGAAAAATAAGTGCCCATGTCTGTTAATTCAAAAACTACTCCGTCCGAATAATTTGCACTCGCGGCCATTATCAAACCAATTTTACCCGTATAAAGCGGTATATCCGATGTTTCAATCCTGATCTCTACACTGCCAACATCTCCCCTTTCGGTTATTCTCCAAGAACGTTCTAAAACTTCCAATTTCTCATCTTGCAACTCTTTTACTTCGTTCCAAGTGCTGAAGGACTTGTCGTTGTGCCCCCACATCAGAAACTCTGCGTCTGTCATACCCGCCCCTGCAAGCATTCTTAGAATTCCAGTTCCTTTTGCATCAGCATGGTAATCCGTAGAACTTACTCGACCTATTCCAGCAACCTCAAAAGGATGATCTTCTCTAAAATCGTATCGACGGTCTTGCTTTAAGTCTACGGCATACTTCGAAGCCAAGTAATTTGCAACAATCAGTCTTTTTGCTTCCAAAACATCCTCTTTGAAGTAGATCATTTCGGATAGTTTTCCGTCTCCATAACGCTCGCCATTGTCTTTTCCCAATCGCAATGAAATGGTGTCGTTTCCATCTCTAACATAATCTCGGTTTATATTATCATAGGTAGTTTGGTTGTCAATTTGGAAATTGTTTCTCCATTTGCTAAAATCAGTTTGGATGCCAAAAATGTGCGGATTCCTAGGATCCACTGCGTCCATACTCGAAGTACCAACGTACCTTCTTTCGTTATCACAAACCACACTGTAAACCGATTTTGAGTTGTTATTGTTGTGGATTAGAAAGCCATTGTCTTCTCGACTATTCGCTATCCAAGTAAATCCTACCCAATCCTCCTGATTCGATTTTGCTACCGCAAAAACCGAAAGGTTTTCACCCACAGGGGTAATTTCATTAATTCTTAAAAAACGATTTGGAGGTACGAATTCGACTGCTGGCCAACCATTAATTCCAGCGGTATCTGTTCTATAAAAAGGTTGAGAACTATCCACACCTTGCGTTGCAAAATAATCTTTACCCATAAAGTTGTTCCAACGGTCAATTTTGTCACCGTCATTCTTCAAGGTATCTCCAGTTGAATTCATCAAAATATGATCGGCGCGCATCCAAAAAACGAGAGAGTTACTATCTCCTACTCCACCTGGGCCCATATAACCAAGCTGTTCGGAAGGTGTTTGGTAGTTAACCCTCCAAGTATTTGATTTTTGAGTTGGAAGATTAAATGCAACATCATTGGCAACACTATCTGAAATACTAGCCGAAACAAAGCCGTGCGCATTTGCTTTAATTTCAACGGTATAAACATCACCGCTTACGGTAAACGACTGAATTGTGCCATTAGTAACCGATACATCACTGGAATCAAAACCCAAAACTGGCTTTTTGTGGATGTGATTTTTAAAGTTGATTTCAATTTGGTAAGTGTCTTCAAAACTGAATACTCCTTCTTCACTGGTAATGTAAGCTTTTGCAGGCTCAGGAAGTCCTGTACCCGCAGCCAAATCGCTTTCCCAAAGTCCACGACCGTAGGTTGCCGCTTTTAGTCTGCTCAACTTATGGTCTGTAGGGTGGTAATAAATCGCTAAATCTCTAACACGGGCATTCATACTTAGGCCGCTGTTAAACGGTGTCCAATCCGTATCATTTGCTCCGCGATAAAACACTCCAGCATGAGAACCAATGTATAAGTCTCTGGTAACGGTGTCCAATTTTATTGCATGCATAGGCACATCTGGCAAAGAACCACTCATATCTGTAAAACTCTGACCGCCATCTCTAGAAACTAGCACCTCGTTATTTGCGAGAAGATAAATCGAAAGACTGTCAAATGGATCTGTTTCAAAATCAGAGGATAGTCTGGTGTAAGGATAAGCGCCACTCAGATCTCTCCAAACTAAAGTGGTATCGTAAATATTATCGCACACGATTAACTGCGTTTGTCTCCTTCCAGAAGTCCTCTTTAGTGCGTACATTCTATCGGGGTTCGTTTCATGTAGCTTTATTTTCATATAGTCGCCACTCGGGTTATTGGCAATTCCCGTACTAATGTTTGTCCACTTTATATTTTTGGTTTTGTTTTCATAAAGGTTGGTGGTTCTCCAAATGTACCTGCCCCCACAATACATAGTTTGAGGGTCATAGGCGTCCAATAGATAAGGTGTTACCCACGAGCCTCGGTAATCATTATCTGCTTTGGGTACATTTTGAGCAGACCCAATATGTTTTAAATGACGAACAATTCCTCCATATTGAAATCCTGTATAAAAACGAGTTGAATCAAAATGATCATAAAGCGCTTGCATTCCATCGGCACCATACACTGAAGTCCATTTGTATCCGTCGTAGTATTTAGAACCACAATCTTGATAGCCTGTTAGCGTGTGATTTCTGTCAAACGGGCTTTGAGAAACAGAATAGATGGCGCCAATTCCAAGGTTTGTCAAATCCTCAAAAGAACGACCTTCATCAATCGAACGATGTATGCCACCGTCGTCTAAAACGTAAAGCGTTTTTTTGTCAGGTGCGTAAGTAATGTAATGATTATCAGCATGAGTGTGGTTTAATCTAATCCAAGTGACTCCTCTATCATCTGACTTGTATAAGCGCACATTACCCGAATACATAATATTTGGGTCGCTATCTGATATTTCGAATGAGGCGTTGTACCAGCCTTGCGAGTCGTAATTTACTAAATGAGCACCACCCATATTCAAAAGAGTCATCGAGTCTCCGTCATTGAGCGAATAATACATTCGGTTTCCACCCATTAAGTATAACTTATTTGGTTCTGCTTTTGAGATTTCAATTTCGTAGCGTGTATCCGGGAATAAGCCATTAAAATAATTTCGAATTGTCCAAGTTTCTCCTTTATCTTTTGATACATAGAGGTAAGACCCAATGCTTGATGCCGTCCAGTTTGTTGCAAACCAAGTATTTGGGTCGTTTGGTTTCATCTCTAAATCTCTAAAATCTCGATTATCAGATTTTTTAACCCAATTTACTCCTGCATCTATTGATTTAAAAACACCCGTTTTAGTAATACAAATAAAGTCAGTGGCAGAACCAGGGATTTGGAGGATTTTACCTACCGTTTCATTTTCGATACCTCCATTCGAAGGCAACCAAGATTTTCCTCCATCGGTACTTTTGTAAACTCCTGCTCCATCGGTTTCGTTGGCATTAATATCGCCAGTTGCCGCGTACATAATTGCAGGGTCAGTTTCGTCGTAAATAATAAAGGATACTCCAAAATTTGGCAGGTCGTTGTCTACATTTTTCCAGGTTGCTCCTTTGTCTTCAGACTTCCAAATGCCACCTGCAGGAGTTGCTAAGAACATCACATTCACATCCGTTGGGTGAAACGCAAGGTGACTTAGCCTTCCAACTCCACGGGAATAGTTTTCCTCTCGCCAAGGTCCAATTTCTGTCCAACTTCCATTAGCTGATCGCGAAGCATGATTGGAATAATATTCTTTTGACGCACGCATGATATCCTTTACCGATCGAATAGAACCATCATTTTGAACTCGAGGCTCTACGTGGTATCTCCAGCGCTCAAATTGCTTATGACCGCTGTGCTTAACTTTCTCATTACCAGAGTTTATCCAGTAATTGTCGTATGCATTTACAATGTCAAAATAATTGGCATTATCCTGCATCATTAATTCTGTCCAAGAAGTATTTTGAGCAAACGCAGTAGAAATGAATGCGACTAAGCTTAGGCACGTTAACAGTATTCGAGTCATAAATTTCCTTTAAAGTAATAAAGTCGCCAAATGTAGTGAATAGAATACCACTCCTTTGACCATTAAAAGACAATTAATTAACTCAATAGTTGGCTAGAAATTAGAACCTAGAACGGAGCTTGTTCATCATCGTTCATCTTAGATTTCATTATCATGCCACCATCTTCATCGAACCCGCTATTGGCTTCCAAGTTACCAAATGCGTCGTCGGCATTAAACTCTTCTCTGTTTGAGAATTTAGCAAGATTACCTTGAAACTTGAGTTTTACAGTGTCCAAACTACCGTTTCTGTGCTTTGCAAGAATCAATTCGGCTAAATCATCCGTTGGCAAGCCATCGTCATCCTCCGTAATACCATAATACGCCGGTCGATAGATAAACATTACCATATCTGCATCTTGCTCAATCGCTCCAGATTCTCTAAGGTCAGAGAGCATTGGTCGTTTTTCGCCGCCACGTGTCTCCACCGCTCTACTCAATTGTGAAAGTGCAATTATTGGAACTCCCAATTCCTTGGCAATACTCTTTATCGATCGAGAGATAGATGAAATTTCTTGTTCACGATTTCCTTCATTACCGCCCGTAGTCATCAATTGCAAATAGTCAATTATGACCATCTGTATATCGTGTTGCGATTTTAACCTTCTGCACTTTGCCCTCAATTCAAATATGGATAAAGCTGGAGTATCATCAATAAACAAAGGAGCATCTGCTAATTTCTTGATCTTAGCGTGCAACTGCTGCCATTCGTGATTTTCCAAGTTGCCTTTTTTCAATTTGTCTTGGGCCAATTCTGTTTCACTAGAAATCAAACGGTTAACCAATTGAGCAGCACTCATTTCTAAGGAAAATACAGCAACACCTTTTCCAAATTCTACAGCAGTGTTTCTTGCCATCGACAATACAAAAGCAGTTTTACCCATACCCGGTCTAGCGGCAAGCACAACCATATCAGCTGGCTGAAACCCACTCGTTAATTGATCCAAATCTCTAAATCCAGTTGGTACTCCCGAAACTCCACCTTCTTTTTTAGAAACCTCCTCAATACTTTTAATGGACAACTGAATTAAATCGGCCATTTTTTGGCTGCTGCCTTTTAAATTTCCTTCAGCAATGCTAAACAAATCTTGTTCTGAACGATTTAGGAGTTCAAAAACATCTTGGGTATCGTCATAAGCATCTCGAATAGTCTCGGAAGAAATTCGAATCAATTCTCTTAAAATGTATTTCTGGGCAACAATTCTAGCGTGAAATTCCACATTGGCAGCGGATGCTACTCTATTAGTGAGCTGAGATATGTAGTATGGACCACCTACAAAATCTAGGTTTCCATTATTTTTTAATTCTTGAGTAACTGTGAGAATATCAACGGGTTCAGAATTATTAAAGAGCTGTGCAACTGCTTCAAATATTTTTTGATGCGCCTCTTTGTAAAAAGATTCAGGTTTTAGGATATCAATTACATCATTCAATGCTTCTTTTTCAAGCATCATTGCTCCTAGGACAGCTTCTTCTAAATCAATGGCTTGCGGCGGCAATTTTCCAGTTTCTAACCCTTGGAAAACGGGCGGCTTTTTACGCTGCCCTGTGCCTTTATTCTGCATGATTTTTTTAACGCTATCCATATTTACAAAGTAACGGGATTAAACAGAATTGAAGAAAAAAAAATGCTGCAATTGAACTATTCTTATACAGCTTTAAAAAAGTTTTAAACCGTCTTTTAAACGAGCTTATGAACAATCAAAATGAACCCGAAAGTTTATTTTTAGTCGAACTAAAATACTTTCAGTCCTTTAGAAATATCGCATTTATGCAAAGTGAGCTGAACTAAATTCTGACTGTCGTGTGCTTATGTAGTATTGTGCTTCTATTTTTGACTAATATTTTGACACTAGCACCGTTCTAGCATCTATTTTACAGAATTGACAAGACTATTTCTCATATTCATTATTACAATTGCTGCGGTCAATCTCTTTGGGCAACAACAAAATAAAATATCCTATCAAGTTTATTGGTCGGATAACGAACCCTCTAAAAAAATAAAGAAGAACGATAACGGTAAAAATCTAACGGCAAAAGAATTTGAAATTCAGAAAGAACGATTATTCGGCAAATTATCTGCTGAAGGATATATTGCCAGCGAAATTCTAAAATTTGATTCCTCTTCTACTCCTTGGATTATTGAAGTTGCAATAGGAAAGCAGTTTGAATGGAAAAATTTGAAGGCTGGAAATGCAGAAGAAGGAATGTTGAGCAAAATTGGCTTTAGGGATAAAATTTATCAAAACAGACCTATGTCCTCTTCTAATGTTGAGGATCTTTTTGGTAAGGTTATCGATTATTACGAAAACAATGGTTACCCATTTGCATCCATTCAATTCGACTCCGTACGGGTAAAAAATCAGAAAATTGAGGCGCAACTGAAAATTGACAAATCCGTTGAAATAACTATTGACACCGTCATTATTACAGGGACAGCTAAAATTAGTAATCGTTATTTGAGCAATTACCTTGGAATCAAATCGGGAGATTTATACAATGAGAAATTAATTCGAGACATTCCGATCCGAATCAAAGAACTTGCTTTTACGGATGAATATAGAACCGCAGAAGTTGAATTTGGCATTGAAGTCAACTCCACTAAATTGTACGTTTATGTAAACCATAAAAAAGCAAATGATTTTAATGGAATTATTGGTTTTATGCCCGATGAGAATACGGGGGAATTACTCATTACTGGAGACATTGAACTGAAACTTCAAAATGCAATTGGCAAAGGTGAAGTTGTTGATGTTAGCTGGAAAAAACTTCAAACTCAAACCCAAGATCTAAAAGCCAGAATTCAGTATCCGTTTTTATTTGATACCCCAATCGGAGTCGATGCTTCCTTACACATTTATAGAAGAGATACCACTTTTAGCACCGTAACTACTGACTTAGGCATTCAATATATATTTAGAGGAGGCGATTATGTTAAAGTGTTTTGGGAGCAGGAACAATCTAATTTGATTTCTACCTTCGATTTGGACATTGCCACCGAGCTTCCAGAATATGCCGATGTAGTGATAAATTCCTTTGGGTTTGGGAGCAAAATAGAAGAATTGGATTACAGGTTAAACCCAACCAGAGGATTTGATATAGTAGGTCAGGTTGGCTTTGGAAACAAAGAAATCAGACAAAACCCCTCTATCAACCCCGTTTTATACGATTCACTTGCATTAAAAAGTACACGAACAAAAGGACAAGTTACTGCTCGGTATTTTATCCCATTTTTTAATCGGCATACTTTTATGATTGGAAATCAGTCTGGGATTTTAGTAAACGATAACTTATTTACAAATGAATTATTCAGAATTGGTGGGCTTAAAACCTTACGAGGGTTTGATGAAGAGTCAATATTCGCAAGCAGCTATTCTATTTTTACCTTAGAGTACCGTTTTATACTTGAAGAAAACTCTTACTTCAGTGTTTTTTATGATCAAGGTTGGTATGAAAATCAGAGTTCCACAACATTTATTACCGACACTCCCTTTGGTTTTGGAACGGGAATTACCTTCGATACTAAGATTGGCATTTTCTCAATTTCTTATGCTTTAGGGAAACAATTCTCAAACCCTATACTTTTCAGAGCAGCAAAAATTCATTTTGGATTTGTGAACTTTTTCTAAATCTAAAACCATAACGAACCATTACCTTTGTCGCATGCGTTTAATTCGCCATTTGGGTATACTTATTTTCATAAGTTGGTTAGCAAGCTCTTGCACCACTACCCAAAATATGAGCAAATATAATTTTGCCAAGTTGTATCAAGGATCGGAGCTTGTAATTAAGCCTAAGTTCATTGTCTTTCATAAAACAGAAAGTCTTTCTGAAGTTCATTTTCAAGTGCTTAGCAATGGATTGTTGTACAACAAACCTGAAAATTTAGAAGACTATTCGGCCAAACTAAAATTCATGTATTTGCTCTACGAGTCGTTTACTTCAACTACGATAATTGATTCTTCATCCTTTGTGATTTCTGATATAAACAACCAAAAAGCAACCAAGTCCATTACGGGTATGTTTGAAATAAAAGCGCAATACCCCAAGCGTTATATTCTTAGAATAATCGTCAAGGATTTAAACCGAAACATTGAAGAAGAGCAGCTTATTCAGATTGACAAAACCTCTCGACAAAACAGGCAGAATTACTTCATGCAGAATGTAAAAACTAATCAACCCATAGCATCCTATCAAACCAACAGCAATACAGCAATAAAAATTACGCATAACGACAAAATGATTAAGCGCCTTGTTGTAAAGTACTACGATAGAGAGTTTCCGCTATCTCCTCCTCCATTTATAAGCCATAACGCAAAAAGATTTGACTTTGAACCCGACAGTTTCTTTTATGTTACGCTTGATCAAAATAGTTCCTTTGAAACTAATTTTACAAGAGAGGGATTGTATCATATTCAGTCCGATTCATCCGCAACCGAAGGACTAACTATTATGAGAGTGGACAAATACTTTCCTGCTATTAAAAAACACGAGGATATGTTGCCCTCGCTGCGGTTTATTAGTACCAACAAGGAATACAAATCCATATCAGAGGCAGAAGACCCTCAAGATGCTGTTGATGAATTTTGGCTGGACAGAACTTCTAGCCCTGACAAGTCAAGAGAACTGATTCGCAATTACTACAGTCGAATTGAAAATTCAAATGAATTCTTCACTTCTCACGTTCCCGGCTGGAAAAGTGATAGAGGCTTAGTCTATGTTGTATTTGGTCCTCCAGATAATATTTACCGCTCCGTTTCTGGCGAAAGTTGGATTTATGGAAACAGCAAATCTCAACCCAATTTAACTTTTAATTTTACCAAAACCTTCAACCCGTTTAGCGACAATGATTTTAGGCTAAAAAGAAGCCCAGAATACAAGTCGTTTTGGTATAACGCGGTCGACACTTGGAGACAAGGAAGAGTTTATAGCTATTAAGATGCAAGAAGAAGAAAACGACAATCTAATTTACGGTATACACCCTGTTAAAGAGGCAATTTTAACTGGAAAAGTCATTGACAAGCTCTTAGTCCAAACAGGATTAAAAGGAGAAAATGCTACCGAATTAAAGCGCATGGCAAGAAAAGCAGGCGTTGTGGTTAAAGAAGTGCCAGCAGAAAAGTTATTTCGGCTAACGCCAAAAAACCATCAAGGTTTTGTGGGCTTTGTGTCACCAATAGAAAATGGTTCTATAGAAGAAATACTCCCCAAATTAATAGAGAAAGGCGTTGTACCTAGAATCTTAATTCTTGATGGAATTACGGATGTCAGAAATTTTGGATCCATAGTAAGAACTGCTGAGTGCATGGGAGTTAATGCAATTGTGTTGCCGGCAAGAAACTCTGTTCCAATTAATGCTGACGTCGTAAAAACTTCTGCTGGAGCAATATTCAATTTACCCATTTGTAAAGAGATTCACTTTGGAAGCACCATTGAGTTTATTCAAAGTTGTGGTGTGAAATTGGTGGCGAGCACCGAGCAGGCTAAAGACACTATTTACCAAACAGATCTTACTGGACCTATTGCAATAATAATGGGAGATGAAGGCGCCGGCGTTCATCCCAAAACACTAGAAAAAGTAAACCATGTGGCTAAAATTCCAATGGGTGGAAAAGTGGCTTCACTAAATGTAGCAGTAGCAGCTGGAATGATTTTATCGGAGGTAGAACGTCAACAAAATTTCAAATAAATATGGAAGACACGATGGGTAAAGTAGGAATTATTATGGGAAGTAAAAGTGACTTGCCTGTAATGCAGGATGCTGCAGACGTTTTAAAAGAATTGGGTGTAGCTTATGAAATTACAGTGGTATCAGCACATCGCACGCCCGAAAGAATGTTCGACTACGCCAAGGAAGCTTACGGAAGAGGAATTAAAGTAATTATTGCTGGAGCAGGAGGAGCTGCTCATTTGCCTGGAATGACTGCATCATTAACATCATTGCCGGTAATTGGAGTTCCAATAAAGTCCAGCAATTCAATTGATGGTTGGGACAGCATATTGTCCATCTTACAAATGCCAAATGGCATTCCTGTGGCAACCGTAGCGCTTAACGGAGCTAAAAATGCGGGTATTCTTGCTGCTCAAATGATTGGAGCGCATCACCCAAATGTTTATCAGAATGTTGAAGATTTTAAAGCGAAACTAAAGACTAAGGTTTTGGATTCAGCAAAAGAGCTGGAATCGAAGTAATAGCTTAACCCAAACGAAACATTAAGTTGAAAGCATTTTCCTACTTTTCAAAAATGAAAAATCCTTTGTGGGCAGGATGTTTGTTTTTATTGGTTACATCAACTTTATCCGCCTCAAACAATAATTATCCGATAGGCTCCCGAGCCTCTGCAATGGGCAACGCATCGAGCACCTTCGAGAATGTTTTTGCGAATTTCCATAATCAAGCTGGCCTTGCCGGCGTTAATCGTTTTGGAGTTGGAATAGCCTACAAAAACAATTTTCTTTTGCGCGAAACGGGCCTAAAATCTGCCGCATTAGCCATTCCAATAAAATCGGTTGGTGTTATTGGAGTAAACGTTTCTTCTTTTGGATTTGATCAATATGCGGAGAATAAATACGGCCTTGCTTTTGCAAAAAAGTTTGGAAAAGTAATCTCAATGGGCTTGCAGCTTGATTACATGCAAACGCGATTCACGGAACCTTATGGAAGTAAAGGTGTGCTTTTTGGCCAATTTGGCATTCGCGGGCAACTAACTGAAGAATTGGCTATTGGAGTCCATGTTTATAACCCAACAAGAACTAACCTAGATAAGAACTTAAACGATAGAGTGCCTACCATTCTTAAATCTGGAATCAGCTATGCATTTAATGAGCGACTAATAACCGTATTTGAAATCGAAAAAGATTTAGAATCTAAAATGAATTTGAAAGCTGGAGCAGAATATGGCATACATGAAAAATTTGACCTACGTTTTGGCGTAAATAGTTTACAACGAAAAATTTCATTTGGCGCTGGTATTAACTTAGATGATTGGGAAATTGACTTAGCCTCAGAATATCATCAAGCTTTAGGCTTTGTGCCTAATATGTCTATTCGGTGGCAAATCAATCGCAATGATTAATTTGAGGAAGCTCATACTGATTATTGCTTGTTCAATTGGCTCATTCATGGGCTTTTCCCAGGATCAAAAAACGGATAAAGAATCCACTAAAATAATTGAAGATAGGATTGAATACTTAATGCAATCCTTAGAAGCGGAAGAGGTCGACTTAACTACACTATTTGATCAGCTTTACTTTTATTTGGAAAATCCTATTAACCTGAACGATGCGACAAAAGAAGAGTTAATTGACCTTCAATTATTGAACGATTTTCAGATTCAGGCTCTACTCTACTATCAATCAAAAAACAAAGGGTTTGCAAGTGTTTATGAGTTACGAACTATTGACGGGTTTGACCCCGATATTATTCAACAAATCCTTCCTTTTATTACTGTTGTTCCCATTGAATCGAAAAGAAAAATTCGTCCAAAAAATGTGCTAAAATATGGAAGAGACGAGCTTATCGTGCGTCATATAAGAACATTACCTGCTTCTATAGGGTATGAAACGATTAGCGATTCAGCACAAGCAGAAAATCCAAATGCAAAATACCTAGGCAGTCCTGATAGAGTTTATGCCAGGTACCGATTTAGATACAGTAAAACGATAAGTGCAGGAATAACCGGCGAAAAAGATCCAGGAGAAGAGTTTGCTCGAGGAAGTCAACAAAATGGATTTGATTTTTATTCAGCGCACTTGTTCCTGCAAAATATAGGGCCAGTAGATAAATTGGCAATAGGAGATTACCAATTACAAATGGGACAAGGTCTGACCGTATGGTCGGGGTTTGGGTTCAGAAAATCGCCTACCCAAACGGTAAATATTAAACGGTATGCTCAACAAATTAGGCCCTATACTTCAACCGATGAAAACCTTTTTCTGCGCGGGGCTGCTGCAGTATTGGGTAGCGATAAAATCAAAGTAACCATAGCCTATTCTCAAAAACAAATTGATGGAAATCTAAATCTGCAATTAGATACCTTAACTGGGGAAGAAACCGTTAGCTTTAGTTCTTTTCAAGCAAGTGGAATGCACCGTTTACCGTCTGAACTTGAAGATAAAGACGCTATTGAGGAAAGAATTCTGGCTGGACGATTAGGAGTAGATTTGAAAGGCATTCAAATTGGTGTTTTGGGTATTCAATCCGAATACGATCAACCCCTAGATAGGACGCTTTCTTATTATCAGTTCCACGAATTTGAAGGAAATAAACTTACCAATATTGGGGTTGACTATCAATGGACGCTTGGTAAGTTTCATTTTTTTGGAGAAACAGCTCAAAGTATTGGCGGTGGAAACGCAACTTTAAATGGAGTCTTAATGAATTTAGATAGCCGACTAAAATTGAGCGTTTTACAGCGCTACTATGCAAAAGACTATCGCTCTCAATACGCAAATGCATTTGGAGAAAAAAATGGAGTGCTAAACGAAAACGGGGTCTATTTTGGTGTAGAAATGTATCCTGTTAAGAAGGTGATTATTAATGCTTTTTACGACCTTTATTCTTTTCCATGGCTTTCCTTTCGAGCAGATGCTCCTTCTGGTGGACAAGAGTTTAGCGGACAATTAACCATAAAGCCAAAAAGAGGTCAAGAAATCATTTTACTCTATCGACACGAAACAAAAGAAAGAAATGCGTCGATAGAAAATCCAGTAGCCAATATCCTTACTGATGAAAAATCGAGTCGATACCGTTTTCAATACAGCACTAATATTACCAAGTGGGTTGGGTTTAGAACGCGTGTCGAATTTCGGCAATTTGAGCATGCTCCAGAAAGTTTAAGCGTTGGTTACTTATACTACAATGACCTTTACTTTAACATGCTCGATGATAAATTGACCTTAAAAATTCGATATGCATTATTTGATGCTCCAGATTATAATGCTAGACTGTATGCCTATGAGCACGATTTGCTCTATCAATTTAGTGTTCCCGCTTATTACCTCACAGGAAGCAGGATTTATGGCGTAGTTCGTTATAAAATTTCGGACGGATTAACACTAAATTTCAAGGTTGGCCAAACCTTCTTAGCCGATAGAGATTATTTTGGAAGCGGTAAAGATTTGATAGAAAATCGGACTCGAACCGAGCTTAAAAGTCAATTAATCTGGAAGTTTTGAGTAAAAAAAAGCCCTTTTAACAAAGGGATTTCAGCATTATTTTAAGTGCTCTAATTATATAGAACACTCTGTTTTGAATTCAAAATCTCCAGATCCAGTAGTGTTATCCAACAAATCACATGCTGTTTCAGAAGTTTTCTTTGTTCCTTTAACTACTGTTGTGTTAGAAGTCGTTCCTCCATCTGGATCCGTTGTAACGCAAGTACAATCGTAATCCTTCGTACAAGAAGACATTCCGAAAAATAATACTCCTGTAGCTGCTAAAAGTCCTAATTTTTTCATTTTACTATTTTTTTAATTCCATACAATAATAAAAGAAATCTTTCTAAAACAGAAAAATATACTGTAATTAAGGGCATTACACCAAACTCATCCGCGGAATACCTTACTCTATCAGATAGCTTGGAATTTTAGCAATTTCGTCATAAGAAAAAGCGGCACCCGACCAGCGCTTCAAAACTTGGCCGTTTTTTACCAATAAAAATGTGGGGAGTACTCCTTTTGTAAATTTGAAGAAACTGTTTTCACGATACATGGTGTAGGGCAAATTACTATTGGATTCAAATCGAAATTCATCCATTTTTGACTCATCGCCTATAAACAATGCATGTATTCTTGGGAGGTCATGCTTTTTTGCAGCAACAGATAGTTTTTGCGCACCTACTCTGCAATGAGGACAAGATATACTCAGAAAAGCTATCAAATATTCTCCTTCTTCCATATTAAATGGGATATTGGCTTTGATGGTATCTGGAATTAATTCCGTTCGTAGCTTATAAGGATATTGAGTTTCGTCAATGTTTGAAAAATAACCATCAGGGGGATTTAAAATAAAAGGCAATGCAGCAATTGCTAAGCCTCCAACAATATAAATCCACTTAAAATTTCTTGGAGTTGGAGTAAATAACCTTAATGCTCCAAGAGATATAATTATTAATAAAGCATTTTTCAGTAAGGACTCAATAGGAGTCATGCTAAATAGTGTTCCAAAGCAACCACAGTTTACATCGTTGCCTCTAAACCACCATAACAACAAAAGGTACACGCAAAAGAACAGCGTTAAATATAGCCCCGATTTTAAAAGAAGTTTGGTAAACTTAGTGTTAAATAAAAGTCCCACTCCTATAAAAGCTTCCAATGCTATAAGCAAACGCGCCGCATAGGGGGAAATCGACCACGGAACAAGTCCAGAATCTACTAGAGTTAATTCAAATGGTTCTATTGGAGCTAGTTTTAACCAAGCTGAAACCAAAAAAACCGCAGCAATAAGAAGTTGAAATAAATACCTTAACGCAAATTTCTTATCGATTGTCATATTATCACCTTTATAATCGGCATAGCTGAGTTGGTGTTTTTAAAACCCATACAAAAAATAGAGTTGTTTTTTAATGATCTGCTTTATTTTACTTCAGTCAAAGGCTCGCATTTTCCCGAACCATTCCATTCTGTAGCAGCATCATTCATCCTTACTTCTAAATCGGTAACCTCTTGTTCAGTCATCTTTTTTTCGCCACAAGTAAAATCTCCTTCCACTATCTTTTCACCTACAGTATCAAAATAACAACATTCATAGTTCTTTTTGCAAGAGGATAATGCAAGTGCTGATAAGGTGGCAATAAGCAAAAATCTATATTTCTTCATTTATTCTTCTGTTTTCTCCAACGGTTCAATTTTTAACGTCTGTATTTAATCAGCCATCAAAAGTCGTAACATTTAGACTGGATTGTACAAAAAATATGTGAAACATCTCGAAAAAACAAAACCTTCATCCAACTGAATCATTTGGCTAACAACCACATATTTAATGCAAAAAAAAAGAGGCCTAGACCTCCTCACATTTAGCCGTTCCAGAAATTTCGGTATTGGCTTTTTCAATCATACCTGCCTCCAGGTCCTCCGCTTCGCCTTTGCTGTATTTACCAGAAGTACAACCTAAATCATCGGCACCTAACCGCTCTCCTTCTGAAGTCAAATAACAACATTGGTAATCTTTCTTACAAGAAGTTGATACGAGAACAATCAATCCAAATAAAAGTAATAATGGAATTTTTTTCATTTTCATAGTTTTATTAATTCAACAAAAGTAGCTGGAAGAGAAAAGTACAGTTTTTTAATATGCTGTTCTATAAATGCTCTCTAAAAGTCGACTAATTACACATTATAAGGCCATTTTATTAAATCAAAAAGTCCTGTATGCTTCCTTTCTAGTTTTTCTCACATTTTGCGCTTCCACCAAATGAACTGGCATCTAAATTAAATTCGGCCTCTCTTTCTTCGGCCTCTTTTTTACTCATTCTAGAAGTGGCGCAACCAAAATTTCCCGTGCCAGAACCTAATTTACTTCCATCGGCATCCAAATAGCAACATTCATAATCCCTTCGGCATGAAGATAATGTTGCGATAATTATCGTCACAAAAGCAACTAATAATAATTTTTTCATTCTTATAAATTTTAATACGTCAGAATATTCAACAATGATAAGGCAAATCTAGTTTTAGTGTATTTAAAACAATTACAATTATGACAAGAATCTAAAGCATAGAAAGTGAAATTTAGTCAAAAAAAAAGCCGCTAAAATGCGGCTTTCTAAAAACTTTAAAAAATTATTTGATAGTACAAGTTACACCTGTATCATTATAACCTTCACATTTTTCTTCAGCGTTCTTTTTTGTATCATTAATAGTTTCTGAACTACTTCCTGATATAAAAGCAGAAGTAAAAGTACACTCACATACGTAATCTTTTTTACAAGAAGTCATTCCAGCAATCATAAGACCTGCTGCAGCAATCATTAGCATTTTTTTCATAATAGTAAACTTTAAATTGTTTTAGTATTTTGCAAATATAACGAATAGATTTTTCAACTTTACTTGAACACCTATAAATTATAAACTACATTCTTATGTTTCATCAATTAAACTTGAATCGTAAGCAAGTACACTTCAAAAATTAGAGCAAAAAAAAGCCGCATTATGCGGCTTTCTTATAAGTGTAAGTCTAATTGACTACTTCTCAGCAAGAGTACAAGTAACACCAGCTACATTGCCTGCGTCACAAGCTGTTTTAGCGTCATCTTCTTTCTGCTTTTCCAACGTAGTAGTAGTTGTACTAGAAGGTACTGTGAATCCCAAAACTGTTGTCTCTGGAGTTGTACAAGTACATGTGTAATCTTTTTTACATGAAGACATTCCAGCAATCATGAAACCTGCCGCAGCAACTAATAATAATTTTTTCATAACAATAATTTTAATAAGTTAGATTATGTGGCAAATGTAATTAATAGATTTTATTTCTTTATTTAAAAACCCATTTATTTTAAAAATACACACTTTTATTACATTTTCAATCGCGCCTTTTAACGTGGGTCTTATAAAGTTCGACTTCTAAAACACAAAAATTAGCACAAAAAAAAAGCCACATTAATGCGGCTTTTTTAACTGTATAATTCTTATTGACTACTTCTCAGCAAGTACACAAGTAACACCAGATCCAGTACCTGCGTCACAAGTTGTTTTAGCGTCATCTTCTTTCACATTTTCAAAAGTAACAGTAGATGAACTAGCAGGTACTGTTCCAAAAAGACCTAAGTCTTGCTCTGGAATTGTACAAGTACATGTGTAATCTTTTTTACATGAAGACATTCCAGCAATCATGAAGCCTGCCGCAGCAACTAATAATAATTTTTTCATAACAATAATTTTAATAAGTTAGATTATGCTGCAATAATACTGTTTTGTTTCACAAAACAAACAACAAACAACAAACAACAAATAACAAACAACAACTCTGAAAATTCTTTTGATGAGTATTAATTAATGGATTTTTAAACCTGGCAATTTAAAAGTCTTTCAACTATTTTAAGAAAGCCCAAATTTTTAAAACGCTAAATGAACTAACCGTCATGGTCGAAATTTGATAGTCCAACCCTTTGCCCCTAGACTGTTATGGGACTGAAATCGATTGATAAGTTGGCTAGTGCAGCCAATATATCGTTTGTCATAGCGATCTGACTGTGGAATGTAAACAACAAATGAGTTCATAAAATAAAAAAAGACCTAACTATTAATTAGGCCTTTTCTAGTAGATAACTCTATTGAAATATCGAACATCAGTTTTACTGCAAGAGATATTTTAAACACAATCAAATCAATCAATTTTATTTTGGAAAGTTGAACTAATATGATTTTGATTTCTCCTCACCATAAATTACACTATTGTTACTCTTAATTTTTAAAAAAAACTGTTGCCATTTTGTTTTGTGTTTTTATTTAATTTTAAAATTGAAGTTAATAAAGGTGTAATTACCCGATGACTTAGTCGTCATTTCTTTGAAATCAATATTATCTTTTCTAAGAAACTTTGAAAGTAAAGTCCTTAAATATTGCTTATCAGTGAATTTTAATTCGTCGGTACAAAAAATCAAACTTTCCGCTTCAATACCATCCCAAATCCACTCTTCATATCTGCAGTCTATCCCATCAATTTCTAAGAACCGAAAGGACTGAATAATTGTATCCGGCTCAACATTAATATTATTGAACTTCTCTTCAGGCGTGTTACTCATTATTAATTCTATGACTTTAAGTTAATAAAATAGTTTATTAATTTAATACAAACCTTCTCTCATTGCTTTTAGTAATTCTTCTGTAGGGCAACCTTCTTTAAGTTCAGCAGAATTTTCATTGACAAATTCACTTTGTGCATTATCTCTTTCATCATCATCTTCTATATCTTCACATGCTTCACAAAAATCACCAATCCAGCCAGTATTTGTTGATAACTTATTATTATCAAACTGCCACATTGTTGAAGTATATTCGGAATTATATGTAAAATAAATAATTTCAAAATCTTCTGTAAAAAAATCTTTTAACTGCGTTAATTTTTCTTCTAATTCAGAAATTATTTCGTGAAATGGAATTTCATCATCATCAAATACTGAATCATAAATATCATTTTCATCTAAATTATATGAAATATTTAAACTCGAACCTTCAATATCAATATAAATAAATTCATTTTCGGTAGTTGTTTTTTTTAAAAAATTATCACTGAATAAATCTTTAAAATTTTCTTTTAAGGATATCGTTTGCATTTTATTATTGTTTAATTGGATTTTCTTAAGTAAAAGTATAAAAAATTTTTTTGATTATTTAAGTCTTCAAACTAATTTTTACCAGAGATAGTCAAAGCTTTCACTACTCCGGTATTAGCATCACGCTCTGTATCGCCATTTAAACGCTTTTTACCTGCTTCAATAAAGTCCTTAACGATAGTAGAGCGCTGGTGCTATTCCTTCTTTACGACAAATTTCTGAAATTGATTCTTCTCCTTTTAATCCTTCAAGAACGATTCTGATTTTTTCTTCAGAACCAAACTTTCTTCTGGTAGAGGCATTGCTCCTCTTCTCTAACCTTTAGTCTAAAAATTTATACCAATCAGATTTAACAGTTCGATAGATTGAATTTATTAGACATTTTAGTTGTGTTATCAAATTATTTATTTTAGATTAGCTAAAAAAATATTAAAATGTAGTCCATTATGAGTATTCAAGCCAATTTAGCACAAAAGATTAAGTCTGTTTTCTCTGACGCAGTTGTCAAAAAAGTAGACAAAGACAATTTTCTTGACATACATATCCCTGGTGTCAACGAAAAAAGAGGGACGCATCTCTTCTTCAATACAGGCAAGGGAAAAATTAAAATGGGCTTCTACTGCAGAGATAAAGACTTTGTAGAAACTTTGTTATTAAAGGATTCTGACAAAAGTGGCCTTGAAGAATACTCACAAGGTATAAGGCCTTTTAATAATCCAGAGTTTGAGAGTGTAGATGATGCTGTTGCTTGCGCGCTTGTTTTTGTTGAGAATATGGGTGGAACTGAGGCGTTAGAAGAAACAAATGCGCCCAAGAATTCTTATGACGTAAAAGAAGAATTTGTAAACCCAGTTTGTGAGCTTATTAAGATGTATCGAATTCTGCCACATTTTCCGTTTATTGTAAATTCCCTGAATGAGGAAGGTTATGTTCTCGAGAATAAAAGTTGTTGGTTTTATGCACAGGATATTCAATGGGCTGATAGGAATGATTCATGGAATTTATTAATTGATCACAATGGGTTTTATTCAACCAAAGGAGAAAATGAATTCGAACTGCTCTTCCCATGGGATAGCGTTGCTGAAATAAAGACCCGCATTGCAGATGATAAATCTGGAATGACTATTGGTTTATTTCAAGAAGATGGACAACACTTAACCTTAACCCAAAGTGGATCAATGTCTTTACTCATTGTTTATTGGCTTTACCAAAAGATAGTTTGCGACATCATCGAAAATTTTAAGGGTCAAGCATCAATATCGTGGAACTTTGTTGAAAAAGAGCTTCAAGTACGGAGACAAAAATTTGACTCCTACGATAATCTATATGAGATTATTCCGCCTGAGTTGCTAACTGATTGATATGGAATATAATATTGAAGAGTTTAACTCTTTAGTGGAGCAATTAAAAACAATACACAAACCATTAGGATTAAGGAGCATTGGGTGTTTTAATTGGGAGTTTATTGAAAGACCCACTGGTCGCAATAAAAAAGTATATCGGTCAAACAACGTACACATAATAGAATCAATTGAAAATAGAATCAATACGACTTGGTTGTTGAATTATTCAGCAGAAAAGTTAGAACTAATCATCGACACAAAGGTCAAAAATATGGGAGATGTAGTTCTATATACTTATAAACGTGTGGATAGTCAACTTATATTATCCAGCAATAAGTTATTGAAGATCAGATAACCTATAAAGTGAGCATTAATTCTGTCAAGTTGTAAAATTAGCAGATTTCAACTTATCTTAAGCTGCCCGCTTTAGGTGCATTTGCTTCAGCGAAGTCTGGGTCTGAAATAGTTGTGCTTTAAACTCCTCAAAAGGCATAGTACTATTCAATTCCCACATATCTGCTCGTTCCATCAAAGCTTCTTTTTCTCGCTTGAGCTTAAAATCTATACGACAACTGTGTTCATCTGGAAACCGATCTTTGAATTCTGTTATTTTCATGTTTGTTATTTTACTGTAAAACAACAACTTGAAAAAATAATCTATTTACGGTGTGCATACAAGCGGATTAGCATAAAAGAAAATGTTTATTACGCACCGTAAAGATCTTTTAATAGGGGATTATCTAATTGATGAGTTCATAAAATAAAAAAAGACCTAACTATTAATTAGGCCTTTTCTAGTTGC
>Ga0206129_10001516_pt1 | contig 31159 bp, 26 predicted proteins | sample Helgoland_Spring_8_FD_148616 | JGI IMG/M metagenome (GOLD analysis project Ga0206129, IMG submission 148616) | Pelagic subsurface seawater microbial communities from Kabeltonne, Helgoland, North Sea - Helgoland_Spring_Bloom_20160502_2 | ecosystem: Environmental > Aquatic > Marine > Epipelagic ...
CTTAAAAAATCTATAAACCCTATTTAAATCAATGCTTTATGGTGCTTTAAAGCCCCTTGTGGGGCTATTATTTGGTGGAGGCGGCGGGAATTGAACCTACCACATAAGCCATTGATTAGATTGGTTATATATAGATTAATGTGCCGGCTGTGTTACTTCTTATGTTACTTCCGCCAACAATGATAATATTCGAGCTATAGTCGGTCTCTCGATACAAAAAAGCCACGTTATAAGTCTTAGGCAAGGATTAATATATTATTAGATCTTCTTGTATATTATCGTGAATAGAGTAGCACCTTTCGAAAGACTATCTAGTCTTGCAGCGGATTTAGCGATCAACCTATTCAAAAATCTAATTAGTAAAGAGCGCACACTAATAGTAAATTATCTGCCTTGGGGCGTTGTTGAATTTAAACAAGCCTGAGCGAAATTGTCTTCCCATAATTAGAGAGAATTTACAGTGAATAGTCATAGTCGATTTGGTGCAATTGCGGTCCTGCTGTCAACCTTCTTACCGACGCACATTGCCAGTGCGCTGGATATCTCCGGCAAAGTCGTTGACCGATGGGGCAAACCGATTCCCTTTGTGCGAATCACAATAGCCAGTCCAGACTCGGCGCCTTATTCAACCTCTGTGTTTACCGCACAAGATGGAACGTTTCTGGCGCGTGATATTCCGGGAGAGAAAGATGCACTTGATATAGGCGCATTCAGAATTGGCTGGGAAGAAGTCGCGCGTGATGTTAAGAAAGCAAATTCGGATCTGACTATTTCTTTGAAATTCAAAGCAACCGATGACGTCGCTGAACAAGTACCGGGGTCGGCCTGGTTACAAGGGAACACAGAATCAACGGCCTATCGCATGACTACTCTGCAGTGTGCTGGATGCCATCAACTTGGTGCTCCACGAGTGCGGGCCTTCGCCAGTCGACTTGCGTCGGTGCCGGTCGAGGAGCGCGCCGAGGCATGGTTAAACCGCGCGGCTGAAGATCTCTCTGTTTATGACGGTGATTTCAGCCCCTGGGAGAATAACAAGGCCGGGGAGAGTGATCTGCCACCCGGACATCCCCGCATCAATGCCTGGGAGAATATTGTCCAGTACATGCGATATGTGACGCTCCGGTTAGGTGAGAAAAATGAGCTGCGATGGGGCATCACAGAAGATAGCCCAGTTTATGAGGCTTTGTTACAGCCACAAAATAGTTTGTTTGTACCTAGGGACATGGAGATCATTATTCCCTACCTGGCTCACAACTTTCCGGTGGACCAGGAGAACTATCCTGGCAAATACAACGATATTGAGCGGCTGGGTGATTATGGGGTGACTCGGGATACACGGGTTGAAGAGTTTATCCTCCCAACGTTTGGGTGGACCCGTGAAGTGGCGGTCGCGCCCGGATCAGCTCTTATCTGGTTTGTTGAGACCGACAAGGATCGACTAGGAGCGCTCGATCCTGCGAATGGCTCTGTAGAGTGGTTTGATGTGCCAGGTGAAGGTCCACAGGGCCCCCATACAATCAATGCGGACCCTGACGGCAACCTTTGGGTGGCGTTGGAGAATAGTTTTCATATCGGTCATTTCAATACCAAGACACGCACATGGCGGTTGTATCCGCCTCCCAAGGGCACAGAGTTTGGTGTCACCCATGATTTTGCCCTTAATTCTGATCGACATGTTGTGGCCGATATTGAGGGGCGCATCTGGATTACCGACCTGGGCAAAAATGAGTTATGGGGCGTGCATGTGGAAACCGGTGAGATCAATACCTACCGCCTTCCCCATGCGGGAGGTGAGAGCAGCCTGCATACCATGCTGTACGGTGCCGCCATCGATGTAGAGAACAATCGGGTCTGGTGGGCCCAGCTCAATGGTTATGTCGGATCTTTCGATACCGCGGCTACTGTCACGGACCGAATTGTACCGTTCGGCCGCGGGGTAGGACCCAGACGCATCGCAATCCAGGAAGACGGTGTTCTCTGGGTACCTCTTTACGGTGATGGTGCGCTGTCAAAAATTGACACTAAAACCGGTCTCGAGCTAGCGCGTTACTCTCTGCCCGATCCCGGGGCAGCGCCCTATGGAGTGACGCTCGATAAAAAGCGCAACGCGATCTGGGCTGCGACTGCGCACTCGGATCGGATTTACCGGTTTGATATCGACTCAGAGCGTTGGCGCCATTATCCTTTACCGCGCAAGGAGGCTTTTCTTCGTATGGTGGATGTTGATCCGGAAACCGGCGATGTATGGACGACTTACTCGAGTCTGCCAGTGGGCAAACGAAATGTTGATGTCCACAAAGTCGATAGTGCTAATAACATAATCGTCAGATTGCATCCAGGCGATTAGCTGTCGGGCTTTGCAAAATGACGTGGTCAGTCTGACAGTTGCCCTGCTAACTGGTGATGGATAGAGGAGGAGAAATATTACACAGGAAAACGCAAGTACCTCAGGAGCCGCTATGACAGAAGAGATAGACATTTTGATTGTGGGCGCAGGCTTTGCCGGCATGTATGCATTGCATCGGGCGCGTAAACTCGGTTTGAAAGCGAAGGTATTCGAGGCCGCATCCGATGTGGGCGGCACATGGTGGTGGAATCGATATCCTGGTGCGCGTTGCGATATCGAGAGTTTGCAGTATTCCTACTCCTGGGATGATGATCTGCAACAGGACTGGAATTGGACGGAGCGCTTCGCAACTCAGCCTGAAATCCTCAGGTATCTCAATCATGTTGCGGATCGGTTTGACCTCCGCAGGGATATCATTTTCAATACTCGCGTGCAGTCCGCCACGTACGACGAAACTGCACGACGCTGGATCGCTCGGCTTGACGAAGAATCTCCCGTAAGCACCCATTTTCTAATTTTGGCAGTGGGTTGCCTCTCCAGCGCGCAAATCCCGGATTTCCCGGGACGTGATGAATTCGGCGGTGAGACTTACCACACAGGCTATTGGCCCCATGAGGGCGTAGACTTTTCAGGAAAAAAGGTTGGTGTCATCGGAACAGGATCTTCAGGTATTCAGGTGATCCCCGAAATTGCCATAAAAGCTGCGTATTTGACCGTTTTTCAACGTACGCCCAACTTCTCTATCCCCGCACGCAATCAACCGCTCGATAAAACATTTGTCCAGGGCTGGAAGTCCAGCTATCCAGAGCTGCGCCGGTATGCGCGGGAGGAAACGCCGTCAGGTACGATCTATGATTGGCCCAGCTGCTCTGCGCTGGATGTCGACCCGGAAGAGCGTGAACGCGAATACCGCTGGCGATGGGAAAAAGGTGGCGTTAATTTCTCGCATAGCTATAACGATCTCTCGGTGAATGAAAGGGCTAATACCACAGCAGCCAACTTCGTACGTGACCGTATCCAGGCTACCGTTAAAGACCCCGAAACTGCAGAGGATCTCTGCCCTAGGGATTATCCAATTTTCTGTAAGCGTATCTGTCTCGACACGGAGTACTTCGAAACCTTCAACCGGCACAATGTCGATTTGGTGAACCTGCGCAAGACTCCACTAGAAGCGATTGAGCGCCAAGGCATACGGACCTCCGACGGTTTACATGAGTTAGACACCATCGTCTACGCCACTGGCTTCGATGCAATCACCGGCGCGATCACTGCCATCGATATTCGGGGGCGCGACAACCGCAGTCTCTCCGATAAATGGGCTGAAGGTCCGCGCGCCTACCTGGGTTTGGCCAGTGAGGGTTTCCCCAATCTCTTCATGATAACGGGGCCGGGAAGTCCTTCGGTTCTCTCGAACGTAATCGTGTCCATCGAGCAGCATGTAGGGTGGATTGCCGACTTGCTCTATCACATGTCTGAACAGGGAAACGATGAAGTGGAGGCGCAGCGAGACGCCGAGGATGCATGGGTCGCTCATGTCAATGAAGTCGCGGGGGCGACATTGTTACCTCGGGCTGCATCCTGGTATATGGGGACGAACATTCCCGGCAAACCGCGCGTTTTTATGCCCTATATTGGCGTCGCGAATTATCGCAAAAAATGTCAGGAAGTGGCCGCAGCGGGCTACACAGGCCTCACTCTTTCCAAAAAGACCGCTTCGGGATGAGCGGTCTCTGCCCACGCTTCTCAGCTGAAAGGGAGTTCTAATATGTCATTACATCCCTTCATTAATGCGATGCTGGAGAACTCGGTTTATACCCCTGGGCTTTCAGCGGGCACACCTGAACAGGGACGTGCGATTGTCGCCGAGGGCCGGAATGCTCTGGGTACGGGCCCCGATATGGAACGCATATCTGATATTGAAATACCTGCTCGAGAAGGCCCATTGCGCGCGCGCTTATTTGTGCCCAGCACCTCACCGATAGGCCTGATCGTGTATCTCCACGGAGGCGGTTGGGTGTTGGCTGCGATTGAGGACTTCGATACCTACGCCCGAGCATTGGCTGCCGAGTCCAACTGTGCTGTTTTACTTCCAGACTACCGCTTGGCACCCGAACATCCGTTTCCCGCGGGGCTGAAAGATGCCGAGGATGCGCTGCGTTGGGCCGCGACTGATCACCTCGGTCTGGGCAACTTGCCACTGATTCTCGCCGGGGACAGTGCAGGGGCCAATCTGGCTGCCGTCATTGCCAGAAAGTCGGACAATACGGTGCAGCTGGCATTACAAATTTTGTACTACCCTATAACAGACTGCAATTTCGATACTGACAGTTACCGTCGGCATGGCGATGGCCTAACACTGACCAAAAAGGATATGGAGTGGTTCTTCGGTCATTACGCCCCACGATCAGGGTGGATCCATCCAGACATTTCTCCCCTACTGGCAACGGATCTGAGTGAGGGGCCTCCGGCTGTTGTCGTGGTAGCAGAATATGATGTGTTGGCGACCGAAGGCATGGCCTACGCCAACAAGCTGCGTGACGCGGGCGTTCATGTGACCGAACGTCGACTGAAAGGATTAACCCATGGTTTTATTCGCCTACACAATCTGCTGGAACCAGCACGGGATGAACTTTCGAGCGTAGCACGGAATATCGCGGCTGCCTGCAACTCTGACAATTGAACACACACAGACGAAAGGATGATTTAGGATGAATAGGGTTTTTGGGAAAATCGCGCTGGTTTCAGGGGCGGCGAGCGGTATAGGGGCTGCCTGTGCCCGCATGCTGGCGGCAGAGGGTGCAACGATCGTGCTAGTAGATCTTAACGATGATCTTGGAAGTAAAGTTCTCGGGGAGATCGAGTCACTTGGTGGCGTTGGTTTATATGCACACCTTGATGTTTCTGACGAAGATGGCTGGGTCGCTCTGATGAACAAGGTGGAGGATCTCTATGGAGGCCTCAATATAGCGGTTAACTGTGCAGGGATCTCTGTAAAACAGCATTCCTTTCCCACCGATACGACAATGGACGAATGGCATAGAATTCTTGGTACAAATCTCGACGGTACTTTTCTTGCGACCAAACATGAACTCGCATTGATGATGAAAACCGACCCCGTCGTGGGCTCTATCGTCAACCTCTCATCGGTACTGGGGAACGTGGCACAACCCGGAATTGCTTCCTACAATGCTTCGAAAGGAGGGGTAGGCATGTATAGCAAATCTGTTGCACTTTCCTGTGCAAAGGAAAGAATTAATGTTCGAGTGAACACGATTCACCCTGGCTTTGTTCGCACCGCGCTGCTGGAACAGTCGATCAATCGGCATAAGAATCCAGAAGAAGGGCGTCGGATCTACGATGAACTCCAACCCATTGGCCGCCTCTGTGAGCCGGAGGATATTGCCTACGGTGCGCTTTATCTCGCTTCGGACGAGTCGGCCTGTGTTACGGGCTCGGAGCTCATTATCGATGGCGGTTATACAGCTCAATAGAGAGCAGTTTTTTACGATATAGGAAAAGTGAATTATGAAAGATATCCAGAGGTTGGCCAACAAAGTTGCAATTATTACCGGTGCCGCGAGGGGTCAGGGTGCACATGAGGCCCGCCGGTTTGTTGAAGAGGGGGCGAGGGTAGTTCTCACCGATCTCAGCGAGTCCGGAGAGGACGTGGCAAAAGAGTTGGGAGAATCGGCTTGTTTCGTCAAACATGACGTTGGTGATGAAGATGGCTGGCGAAAGGTGGTAGAGGTAGCGGTCAGGAAATTTGGCGATGTTAATGTACTCGTCAATAACGCCGGAATTTTTCGGCCGGCTTCCTTTGAGGACACTACCAGCGAAGCCTTCGAGCAGCATTTTCGTGTGAATCAGCTGGGGATGTTTCTCGGCGTAAAATCGGTGCTCAGCACTATGAAAAGCGCCGGTGGCGGATCAATTATTAATATATCTTCCATCGCCGGATTGAGAGGCTACGCGGACATGATTGCCTATTGCAGCACCAAATGGGGAGGGCGCGGTGTAACCCTGGGAGCTGCGCGGGAATTGTCGCCATTTCATATTCGAGTTAACTCCATACATCCCGGACTGGTTGATACACCCATGCTGGATGATCACTCGCCAGAGGCTCTCGCCGCTTATACAGAAGCCGTACCCCTGGGTCGACTTGGAACCCCTGAGGACGTCGCTGAAATCGTCATATATCTCGCCTCAGATCTATCGAGCAATATGACCGGTGCAGAAATTTGTACGGACGGTGGTCTGAACTTGTAAATTTCAGGAGAGAGTATATGGGACGATTGAACAATAAAGTTGCCATTGTGACGGGCGCTGCATCACTCAGGGGATTCGGCTTTCATACAGCGCAACTTTTCGCCGAAGAAGGGGCAAGTGTCATCCTGACCGACCTGAAGGAGGGAGACGTATGTGCCCGTGCCGCGGAACTCCAAAACAAAGGCCTCACAGTTGTCGGCTGTGCTCAGGACGTTACCCAACAGGCCGAATGGGAGAAGGTGCGGGATCTTGCCATCGCTGAGTTCGGAAGAATTGATATTTTGATTAACAATGCTGGAATAGTGCAGCCCGGTGGCATTTCTGATACCACACTGTCTGACTGGAACCTCCATATCTCGGTGAATCTCACGAGCGCTTTTCTGGGTTGCCAGATGGCCGTTGAACAGATGCGCGCGCAAGGTGGCGGAGGCTCGATAGTCAACATATCCTCGGTGGCTGGCCTTAAGGGATTCAAGAATCTGACCGCGTATGCAGCCAGTAAAGGGGGTGTGCGGCTGTTGACAAAGGCCGCAGCACTGGACGTGGCCGCTGAAGGTATCCGAATCAATTCAGTGCATCCGGGGCATTTGGAGACGGATATGATGGCGCATGCGCGCGAAGTTTCTCCGGAATTAGTCGAGCCTTTCATCGCAAACGTTCCGATGGAGAAGCTCGGTGACCCCATGGAAATAGCGACCATGAACCTATTCTTAGCATCGGAAGAATCACAATATGTCACCGGCGCTGAATTCGTTGTTGATGGAGGATTAACGGCGAAGTGAAGATTTTTCTCAGCAACGGGACTGTTGTTAAAAGGTAAGCGGTTGTCAGAAACCTGTGTTGTCCCGGGCATTTTTTGTCTCTAAAAGAGTGAGCTTAAATATTATGGAAACGAATGATCAACAGGAATTAAATCCATCAGAAGAGCTTCAGAATAAAGACTTAGAGAGTTTCCCCTATCGAATGGGCGTACTCGTTCTTCTGTTTATGGTCTACGCGCTGAACTATCTTGACCGGCAGATTATAGGTATTTTGGCCGTGCCGATAAAAACCGAACTGGAGCTTTCAGATACCCAGTTAGGATTGATGGGTGGCGTGGCATTTGCGCTGTTTTATTCCATTCTCGGTATTCCGATAGCACGATGGGCGGATCGAACCAGTCGCGTGGGTATCATTACCACAGCACTAACGCTTTGGAGTGGCTTTACTGCAGTGTGTGGAATGGCGACCGGATTTTGGCAGCTTTTCCTGGCTCGCCTCGGGGTGGGCGTTGGTGAAGCAGGTGGCGTAGCACCGTCTTATTCCCTGATCTGCGATTATTTTCCCAAGCATCAGCGTGCTCGTGCGCTGGGTTTCTTCAGCCTGGCGTTACCAGTAGGCTCGGCGCTGGGGTTGTTTATCGGTGGCAATCTCGCCGCCGAATATGGTTGGCGAGCCGCCTTCATTGTACTTGGTGGGGTCGGTCTCGTATTGGCGCCGGTGTTTTTTCTACTGGTGAAGGAGCCGCCACGTGGTCGCTTGGATATGGATGAAGGGTCCGCTCCCGATCAACAGTGCACGTTTATGGAAGTCGTCCGTACCGTTCTTCCCAAACCGAGTTTCTGGTATCTCTCACTGGGCTCGGCGGTGGCGGCGATGCTGACCTATGGTCTGAGTTTTTGGCTGCCCTCATTCGTTCAGAGAAGCCTGCAAATGGATTTGCCGCAAACTGCTCAGTTTCTGGCGGCGGCGGCTCTTATCGGCGGTGTCTCGGGCATTTTGATCGGCGGGTTTCTGGGGGACTACCTTGGGCAGAAGCGCAGCTCAGCCTACGGATACGTCCCAGCGATTGCTTTTCTGATTGCCTTGCCCTTCATGGTTGGCGTTGTGATCTTTGATAATCTTGGGCTTGTTTTCTTCACCTTGCTGGTGCCCCAGGCGATGGGCCTGGTGTGGGCGCCACCCAGTATTGCCGCTATCCAGAAACTTGCTCCGGCACATATGAGGGCTACCAGTTCCGCCATTTTCCTTTTTATTGCCAATCTTATTGGCTTGGGATTAGGTACTGTGGTGTTCGGCGTTGTGTCCGACCTGATGACAGATCGGTATGGTACAGAGGCGCTGCGCTGGGCCATTCTTATCTGCTGCGTGACGCTCTATCCTTTAGCCGCTTTCCTGTACCTAATGGTGGCTCGAACGCTACCCAAAGACTTGGATACTAATGCGACGTAGGACTGGGCCTTAGTTGCACGTGTCCAACATAAGACCTGGGTACCTCTGATTGCATGATTGGGTCCAGCCCGTTGGTAAACCATAGCCCCCGACCTTTCCAGCCACCTTTCTCGTCGTCGATCCGTCCGTCCAAGCCGCGCGTGTAGGATACGAGGGGATAGGGAATGCGAATTTTGGTAAAGGTCTCCGTGTCTGGCCGAAACGCCAGTAGAGAATCGGACGCCGTCCCGTTGAGCATCACGGTGCCTTTACCCATACCTAAGGTGTTGAAGTTATCCATCCAGATATAATAGTGCCTATCAGCTGAACCGGCATTATCAACTTCTTTTAGTCCTTTAAACGTGGGCCCCGGAGTTTTCCATAAGGTCCATCCCTCTGGACACTGGTCGCCCGTGCCCCAGGTCTGTTTACATTTGCTACGCTCAAATTTTGCTAGGTGGCCACTGCCTGACAGTCCGGTCCAGATATTGCCCTCGCTGTCCACTTCGACGCTCCGGGAAGCGTACCCCGGCGCTGGGGGCGCGTAGGCTTCACCGAGACCTGTCTTCGGGTCATAGCGAAGTATGTAACCACGACCTCCCGGCGGATATAGGCCTCCTGGTGGCATCCCTATCCAGATGGAATCATCGACAGAATTATGGATTATTCCGTAGCGAAAGCCGTAGATGGACGTATCACCGGTACCGTCGCCATCAGAGTCGACCTTACCCTCGGACCATCCCATCGCCTTTTCCAGTGATTTAGGATCTTTGTGGTCGTAGATCTTGGTATCGAGCCACCCGACTACGTGTCCGTCACCACTGAACCATAGAACTTCATTATCATCGAACTGGAGATGGTGCGTGCCAAAGCAGGAGTCAATCTGTACAATCTCCTTGGTCTTGGTGTCGTAGTAGCCTATTTGGCGGTGATGAGGATTGTTCGCAATAACTGGGTCTTTTTTGCAAAATTCAGGTAGATCCTCGCCCCACTCTCGGCGCACCTGCATGGTCATCCAAACTCGACCCTTCGCGTCCATCATCGGGTTGTGAGCATTCACGGGATTGTCGATAACACCTTCATAGGGGCTGTATATGCCCGGTTCCGGACATCCTAGAATTTTTGCAGAAAACGGCAATATTTCGTCGCTTCCAAGGGGCTTGTAGGTATTATTACACCAGTCTTCTGTGTTTTCCCCTGCCGGTATATCGACAGAACTAGTGGTGTGCGCAATCGGGTCAACAATCAGTAGCTTGTCCAGGTTCAGGTCTACCCCATAGATAGGACCATCGGGATAGAGGAAGGGATTACGTTTGTCTGTAGACACCTCGTCGTGCGCATAGCTATATTCTGCACCCCATTCCCATTGTGTGATCACAAAGTTTCGCTCGATTCCGGTGGGACGCGGTGGGGCCTCCCTGGGGACTTCTCCAGCCGACATACGCTTGGCCCATTTATCTAGTACGCTCAGGACCAGCTCTCGGTCGAGCTGCTGTGCGACATGGTTCATAGTGGCTGACTTTTTCAATCCGTAATCATAGAGTTCAACATTGGGAAAGCGGGTCCTGACGCTTCCCAACTGGTGACAAAAATTGCAGTCGTGTTTGAACTGGGAAAGCCAATCGTCTGGCGTTTTGTAGACGTCACCAAATTTTGATTTCTTTAATGCCTCTTTGGACGGCGCTTCAATCATCGACATCCAGTAGTTAGCGGGGTACGCAGCCGCAGCCGCTGTAGCGGTTTTGGCATCTTCAACTCTAAGGGAGAGTGTGTCACCGAGTTTGGCCTTGTTTTTTTTCGAATCGGAAAGGCCGTAACCGCGGACCCAAATATCATAGGTCGCCTTCGGCATTTCGGGTAGTACGAAATTGCCCTCGTCATCGGTAACCACGATCTTCCTGTAGTGGGTGGGTAGCTCCTCGGTTTCTGCGATCACCCACACGCCGGCTTCCGGTGTGCCGTCGACATTGACTACTTTACCCTGAACGATATCATTGGCAGCGTATACGGCTATGGGTATTAAAGCCAAAAGAAAGACGAAGTATTTTTTAATCATAAGGTTTCTTCCCGAAGAAGCTCAGTAGTGACATATTGACGTTGCAGTCTAAAGCGATCCTTTCGATCTGATAATCATATTTACTCTTCAAATTAATCAGAAATTCATATCAATCGCGAGATTGCTAGTTCATCAAAGTATCGCCTTGAATGAAAGATACTCTTGCGTTGCCGCAATGAACCCCCGAATTTATTACTCAACTTAAGTCTGTTTTTGCCAGAATAGTTTGTCGGCATTTGCGTAGAGAAACTTTTCCAATTTCTCTTCATCGAGATCTATTTCCCGGGCCTGACGGGTTACAGTCTCCAGATTCAGCAGCGGAAAATCTGAAGCGAAAATCACTTTATCGCAGCCTCTCACGCCGTGCCATTTTCCGGCAAGAAAGGATTTTAGGCTCTCAGGATAGGCTTTGGGGGACCAGGCGGAGGTGCATATATAAAAATTTTCATGGCGAGCAGCTAGGCGAACGGACATTTCTGTCCAGGGGTCACCGATATGATGCGCAACGATCTTCAAGTCGGGAAAAGCCAGGGCGACGGCGTCTAGGTGTTCAGGATTGTTAGGCGCCATCGGCCATAATGGCCCCGGCGCGCCTACATAGGTGAACACAGGTATGTCGTACTCTACGCATTTCGTATAGACGGGGAAAAACCATTTGTCATTGGGCAGTATTCCCCAGGGTGACGGGGTGATGTGAATTCCGGACAGGTTTTTGTCGGCGCTAAAGGTGTCGATCAGTCGGGTATTTTGCATTACATCCCAATAGGAAGAGCCTCCGAGTTCTGGTGGAATCAGTGAAGCAATCCACCTTAGCCTGGAGTCGGTGCCGGCTGCAAGCCGAGCGAACTCATGGTTCAGCTTGATGACGTCATCGGCTGGAGCCGGGTAGTACACCTTGGTGGCCAGAATTGCGCGCTCAACGCCCGAATGTTCCAGCGCATCGAGCAATTGCTCAATACTAATGTGTGGCGGTTTCTTATCTTCCGATTGATCGTGCTTGAAGGTCTTCATGACTCGTTTGAGCCGTGGATCGTCTATCCATTCGACCCGGTCCGCCCTGGACTCGATATTGGAGTCAGTACCTATCCAGGGGCCGTGTAGGAAAGTATCGATAATGGGCTTTTCGTGCATCAGTTTCTCCCGGCCACCTATGACGACTTAGATTCACCGATTGTACCTGATCGCCGCATTCGAGCAATGGCGTCATCATCGAAATCGAGGGAACGTAAAACACTTTCGGTGTGCTCACCCAGCTTGGGCGCGCGGCTGTGCTGGAAGGAGCGGGTACCGTTGTAGGAAACCGGATGATCGACCAAGCGATGATTGGGAATATCAGCATGGTAATAGTCCCGCAATAGATCAAGTGCTTGAACCTGTGGGTTGACGACCAGTTGATCGATAGTTTGCAATTGAGAGCTTGGCACGCCGCCTTTCTGAAAAAGGTCTTCCCAGGTAGCGGAGCCTTCTTGGACTAGACGCTGCTCAATGGCGTCATGCAATTTTTCTCGATGCGCCAAACGATCCGAGTTACTGGCAAAGCGTGGGTCCTGGGCGATTTCAGGAGCGCCAATAATCTTACAAAGTTTTTCGAATAAACTTTGGTTTGGCGCCGCCAGATAAATAGAGCCGTCCTTGGTTCTGAAATCTTCATAGGGGGCCATGGCGCTGTGGCGAGTTCCGTTACGACCCGCTATGGAACCGTCTGCGAAATAGCCAGCGATAAAATAAGACATCCAGGAAACGCCGGTTTCCAGCAGACTGGTTTCTACGTGCTGTGCTTCACCTGTCTGGTCATGTCGCCGAAGTGCGGTAAGAATTCCCAGAGCTGCCCAGTGCGCTGACCCCATATCGATGATTGACGGTCCTACACGTACCGGCGGTCCATCTGATTCCCCTGTAATACTTAGAATGCCGGAAAATGCCTGTATCAGTGCGTCATAGCCAGGCTGTTCCTTCATGGGCCCGCGGTTGCCAAAGGCACTGAGGGAGCAGTAGACTAAATGTGGATTGATGGCCGAAAAACTTTCGAAATCGAATCCTCGTGTATCGAGGCTACCGCCTCGAAAAGATTCGACCACCACGTCTGCTTTGCCCACGAGCTTGCGGAGAACCTCGGCGCCTTCTTCGGAGTCAATATCCAGTTCGATACTTTGTTTGTTGCGATTGATCGCCAGAAACAGCGAGCTTGTACCCTCCCAGCTGGGAGGGCACCAGGCACGTGTGTCGTCCCCAGTACCCGGTTTCTCGATTTTGATAATCTGTGCCCCTAGATCGCCTAGTATCATTGTGCAAAAGGGGCCTGCAAGATTTCGAGTCAGATCAAGAACAATAATTCCATCTAGAGGCGCAGTCATTTTATTTAGTCAACCATAATACTTATAGAAACTATATTGTTTCTGATTTTGAAAAATAAACAATTTAGTAAATCATTATGCTAATTCAGTTTTTTAGATCGTGGATCGTGATATTTCCCTTGCTATGGGAGTTGGGCGATAACTAGACTATAAGGACATGTCGGGAGGGGAAATTTGTGATGGCTGTGCCGTTGAATCGTAGAGAGCTGGGTCTGACATTGACGCGCCTTGCTAATGCTAGCGATATAGATCTGGCTAGCTGGGGACAGCAAGAGCCAGCTTTAAATCCGGCGCGGCGAATCGGCGTTACCGGTGCACCCGGTGCCGGTAAAAGTACATTGCTGGGACGTCTGGCGTTGCATCGCCTGACCAAAGGGCGCGTGGGCGTGTTGGCTGTTGATCCGAGCAGCCCTAAAACCGGTGGCGCAATACTCGGTGATCGAATTCGCATGGATGATCTTGAACGCTCGTCGGAGTTGTACATCCGCTCTTTTGGATCGCGCGCATCGTCTGACGGCCTGACAGATAATCTTTGCGAGATGCTTGATGCAATGGACAACTTCGCTTTTCACGAGGTATTTCTAGAGACGGTGGGAGTTGGTCAGGCGGAATATGCGGTTCGCCAATATGTGGATACGCTTGTGCTGGTAATGCACCCGGATAGTGGTGATACGGTTCAAGCGATGAAAGCGGGTATTTCTGAGATGGCCGATATCTTCGTGGTAACCAAAGCCGATCTGTCCGGCGCACAGAAGGCGGTCAATCATGTTAAACATATTGCCTCGCTCGTTCCACGCGCAAATAACAGCTGGGAGCCGCCAGTTTTACTAATGTCCGAGACACAGCCGCAGTTGATTGAGGCGATTTCCGGGGCCATTGACCAACATCAGCAGTGGAGTGAACAGCAAGGTTTTAAAGAACAGCAACTGTTGCTACGCAATCGCTATCGATTGCAGAGACTACTTGAGCGCGCTATTGCACAGGTGCTAGTGCGGCAAGAGGCTCGATTTTTTACAAAATCAGTAGGTACTCAGCTCGAACTTGTTCTGAAAATACTAGGTAAAAGCACTCGTCGATAAATCCGAACTGACAACGATATTATTTCAAAAAAGGGCACTGCAATGAGAACAGATATAGGTTGGAGTGATGCCAGTAGCATCACCTTGTTCGGTAAGAATTTTACCGACGATATTCTAGGGAAGCTCAATTTAGGTGACATGGGGTTTCTGGAGCTCACCGGACGTATCCCCGATGCCAATGAATCGCGAATGTTCAATGCCATGGTAGTCACTCTGGTAGAGCACGGAATCACGCCCAGCGCGCTGGTCGCCCGCCTGACCTACCTGGGCGCACCGGAGGCGATGCAAGGTGCTGTTGCAGCCGGCCTGAATGGTCTTGGCACCGTCTTCGTCGGCAGTATAGAAGGGGCGGCAAAAATGCTCTATGAGGCGATGCCCGAAGCGAATACAGAGGCGGATGTTTTGCGCTTGGCCGCCTCCGTAGTAGATACTTTTCGGTCCGAGCACAAAATTGTTCCAGGCATTGGTCACCCTTTCCATAAACCGATTGATCCACGTACACCCAAACTGTTCGCGCTGGCGCGGGAGACGGGGTTCGACGGTCCCTATCTGAAACTGATGACGGCGATATCAAACGAAGCTGCCGAGCGCAGTGCCAAAGTGCTTCCCGTTAATGCCACCGGAGCAATTGGTGCCCTGTGTTGTGAAATGGGTTTTGACGCGAAGATTTGTCGTGGTCTGGGTGTGATGGCGCGAGCAGTCGGCCTGGTGGGTCATATTCTTGAAGAGTCCAGAAACCCGATGGCCTCGGAGATCTGGCATTCAGTTGAGGAACAGGCAACAGCGCATTTTCATGAAGGTGGCGAGGAAGATGCTAAGTAAAACTCCGCCAGATACTTCATCAGCAGGCTCGAATCTGGCATTGGTCATGAAAGTGAATTGACCTAAATTTGGTGTTTGTTCCGAATGCTGAACTTCGTAGCTTGTGAAGGAATCTGGCCAGGTCTATGATTCTTAATCGTGGTGGAAAATAAATCACACGACATGACAGTGTTCAATCGCGGATTACAGAGAGGTTTCAAGTTTGCAAGTACATGAAGAAATTCTCGTCGAGGAGCGCGCTAGGGGTGAATGGCGTGTGGTCATTAACCGACCCGCAAAACACAATGCGCTGAGCCGTAATGTCCTACTAGGTCTGTCTGAAGCCGTTAGCGCTATCGGCGCGAATGAAGATTCCCGCGTTATTGTCTTGGCTGGCGCGGGCGAACGTTATTTCGCCGCCGGAGGTGACCTCAAAAGTCTGGCCAGCGTGAAAGACGAGGCAGCAACAGTAAAAATGGTCGAGGAGTCACGTTCCGCCCTTGATGCCATCCGTGACTGTCCAGTGCCAGTAGTGGCTTACTTGAACGGCAATGCTATTGGAGGAGGTGCGGAACTCGCTTTGTCCTGTGATATGCGCATGCAAGCAGAGTGGGCATCCATCGGTTTCATACAAGCAACGCTCGCGATTACCTCCGCCTGGGGTGGTGGATCGGATTTGGTTCAGTTGGTGGGCCCTGCACGGGCCATGAAAATGATGAGCCACCGGGAGCTGGTTTCATCCGAGAAGGCCCTGGACTGGGGGCTGGCTGACACCGTGATAAGACAGCGCGCTGTCGATAAAGATATCGAAGCGTTTATAGAACCGATATTGCAATGCACTCCGCGAGTACTTCGAGGAATCAAAGCGCAGACGCGTGCTTGGCGGCAGGGCTTACCCTATGCCGAGAGGCGTGCGGTAGAACAGCAGCAACTATTAAAAACCTGGCTGCACCAGGATCATTGGACTGCGTCGGATAAACTTCTGGCTTGGAGACCGAAATAATGAGTAACGACAATAGCGCGAAAAAAACCGGGCCTTCCGCGTCACCCAAGAATCGGAGTGGCCTTGATGTTCCCACCGTGGCCAAGGCCTCGGATGTAAATCCAGAAAATATAGGTGCTCCTGGTGAATACCCATTTACTCGCGGTATTTTCCCCGATGGTTACCGCGGCCGTCTCTGGACTATCCGTCAGTATTCGGGGTTTGGCACGGCGGAGGAATCGAATGAGCGCTACAAATTCCTACTTGAAAAAGGTCAAACTGGTATTTCGGTGGCGCTGGATTTACCGACCCAGATCGGACTTGATCCCACTCACTCAATGGCGCGGCCGGAGATTGGTAAGGTGGGTGTATCTTTGTCCAATCTCAGTGAGGCAGAGATACTTTTCGATGGTATTGATCTTTCGAAAATTTCCACGTCGTTTACGATTAACGGTACTGCGGCCATTATTTATGCGATGTATCTTGCAGTGGCGGATAAACAAAATGTTCCGAGGGAAAAACTAACCGGTACTATTCAGAACGATATTTTAAAAGAGTATGTAGCACGAGGCACCTGGATCTTTCCGGTCCGTCCGTCAATGCGGCTGATTTCAGACTCCATACTTTTTTCAAACGGAGTTTCGCCGCGCTTTAATCCGATCAGTATCGCAGGCGCCCATGTTCGCGACGCCGGGTCGACAGCCGCCGAGGAAATGGCCTATACGCTGGCGAATGGACTCGCCTACGTGGATGAGTTGTGTGCCAGGGGAGGTGATGTTGAAAAGTTTGCCAAGCGTCTTTCGTTTTTTTTCTATGTTCACATGGATTTCTTTGAGGAGATCGCCAAATTCCGCGCTGGTCGCCGTCTATGGGCAAGGTTCATGAAGGAGCGCTATGGCGTTCAGGATCCAAAAGCCCAGCAGTTTCGCTTCGGTGTTGTGTGCGGCGGGTCGTCGCTTGTCGCACAACAACCTTATAACAATGTGATCCGGGTGGCAGTTGAAACAATGGCAGCGGCTTTCGGAGGCGCGCAGTCGATATTTACCTGTGCTCTGGATGAGGCCTTTCAATTGCCTACCGATTTCTCCGCTGAGCTGGCCCTGCGGACGCAACAAGTGATCGCTCACGAGAGTGGGATCGCACGTTCGGTGGATCCGCTCGGTGGTAGCTATTTGCTCGAACAGCAAACCGATCTCATGGAACAGAAAATTGTCGAGATTATGGAGGAGGTCGATTCCTACGGTGGTGTGATAAAGGCCATTGAAGAAGGCTGGATGCAGGCGCGGTTGGCCCAGAGCGCCCTACAGCGAAAACTCGATACGGACTCCGGCGAGACGGTGATCGTTGGGCACAACTATTTCAAAAAGGAAAACGAGGACATGAAAGCTGGGGATGTTTTTACCCTGGACCCTACCGTGGCGAAGCGTGCCACTGAAAAGTTTGAAACTCTGCTCGATACTCGAAACCAGGTTGAGGTAGATAAGACACTGGCCAAATTAGCCAAAGCAGCAGCGGACGATTCTGAGAATGTGATGCCCTATCTGATCGATTGCTGTCACGCCTACGTGAGCGTGGGTGAGATGGTTGCCTGCCTGAAGAAAGAATGGGGTGAATTCCAGGAGCCAATAAACCTATGACTACCTTACAACCTTCTCGCAAACTCGAACACAAACGGATTCTCGTCGGCAAACCAGGTCTGGATGGTCACGATATCGGAGCCAAAATTGTCGCCTTAACGCTGCGCAATGCCGGTGCCGAAGTCATCTACACGGGCCTGCGTCGGACGCCTGAACAGATTGCACAGGTAGCCGTGGATGAAGGCGTCGATATGGTCGGCCTCAGCATTCTCTCAGGTAGCCACAACGAATTGGTAGCGGCAGTCATAGACGCATTGCGCGAATGTGACGCGGCTGATATCAAAGTGTTTGTTGGCGGAACTATACCGTCCGATGATCAGCAGCATTTGCTGAATTTGGGTGTAAGCGCTGTTTTTACCTCTGATATGTCCCTTGATGCGGTGGTTGACACACTGGCTGAAAAACTGACATGAACGGGCCACTTTCGGGTATCAGGATTGTCGAGGTAGGCCATATGCTGGCCGGGCCCTATTGCGGTTTGATGCTGGCCAATATGGGTGCTGAGGTTATAAAGATAGAATCGCCTGAGGGCGATATCGGGCGCACTGTGAGCCCTCACTTTGTCGGGCCGCACAATGTTTATTTTGCGAGTCTCAATCACAGCAAGAAAAGCGTGGTGCTTGATCTCGGAACGGCTGAAGGGCAGAGCTTACTTGGAGAAATTGTCAGCGAATCCCACGCGTTGATAACGAACCTCAGACCTTCGGCGATCAAGAAGCTCGGCCTCGATTATGCGAGCCTGCAAAAATGGAATCAAAATCTGGTATGTGTAGCTCTTACGGGGTTTGGGCTTGAAGGGCCTTATTCGCAGAACCCAGCCTATGACTATGTGATACAAGCTCTGACCGGTGTAATGAAAATCACGGGTGAGCCCGGTGGTTTACCCACCAAGACCGGTTACTCAGTGGTCGATAATACCGCTGGCTTGGCTGCGGCATTAGGTCTGGTTGCCAAGCTGGTGTCAGGCAAGGGTGGGCAGGTCGACGTAGCGATGTACGATGTCATGCTGTCACAGCTGAACTATCTGACCAGCGGTGCATTAAATGCCGGTGAAGTTATCGAACCCATGTCGGGGTCCGCTCACCCCTATCTGGTACCGGCGCAGGTATTTTCTACAGCAGATGGCTGGCTGACGCTGTTTATTTCCCACGACAAGTTCTGGAAGATTTTCTGCGAGGAGTTGGGCTGCAATGATTGGGTAAGCGATCCGGTTTTCGCCACGACCAGAAGCAGGAGGGACAATCGCGAGCAAGTAGTCTCGGCGGTCGCTGAGATATTGAAGACGCGGTCCGCAGCCCACTGGGTGAAACGCCTTCAGCCATTGGGTGTAGTCGTTGCAGAAGTGGGAACATTAAACGAGGCGCTGGAAAGCGATATCACCGAGAGTCGCAAGATGGTTGTACCTCTGGGTGATGGCAGTGTGCCTCTGCGGGCAACTGCGAGTCCTATTCGGTTTGATGATTACACTCCTAATTATGCGTTGCCGCCTTTGCTCAACCAACATGCGGACAGCGTGCTGGGCGCAAAGAAGAAACGATAGGCGCGCCAAAAAAAGAGACGAGGTAAGCATGCAAGGTTTTGTAAAAGATAAAGTGGTGCTTGTAACAGGAGCAGGCGGGGGCATCGGACGTGATTGTGCATTAGCGCTTGGCAGGGAAGGCGCTAAGGTTATTGTCAATGATGTCGGGGCATCGCTGCAGGGCGAAAGTGAAGACCTCTCGCGTGCTCAATCCGTTGTCGATGAAATAATGGAGGAAGGCGGTGTCGCGTCGGCCAATACGGAGAGTGTTGCAGATTGGCAGGGCGCCAACAATATGGTGCAGCAGGCCGTCGAAACCTACGGTCGAATCGATGCGATAATCAACAACGCGGGAATTCTTCGGGATCGGTTTTTCTTCAATATGAGCGTAGAGGAATGGAAAGCGGTGATCGATGTGCATTTGAATGGTACGTTCTATGTGTCGCGAGCGGCTGCGCCCTTTTTCCGGGAACAAGAATCAGGATCCTATATCCATATGGTGTCCACGAGCGGCCTAATAGGCAATTTTGCCCAGGCGAACTACTCAGCGGCGAAGCTGGGGATGGTTGCGCTGTCCAAGTCGATCGCGATGGACATGGCTAAGTTTCATGTGCGTTCCAATTGTATCGCCCCCTTCGCCTGGAGCAGAATGATTAGTTCGATTCCGACCGAAACGGAAGAGCAAAAGGAGCGCGTTGATCGACTAAAGCGGATGGATACGGCGAAGATTGCTCCGCTGGCGGTGTACCTGTGCAGCGATGAGGCGTCTAAAGTGTCGGGGCAGGTTTTCTCGGTCCGCGCCAATGAGATATTCCTGATGAGCCAAAGCCGGCCCCTGCGCTCAATGCACAGCGGCGAAGGTTGGACACCCCAAACCATTGCCGACCGGGCGATGCCGGCTTTGCGATCTGATTTTTACCCTCTGGACCGTTCCCAGGATGTATTTGATTGGGATCCCGTATGAGTAGTGACTTGTGTTAGATGTCGACACTGTTAAAAACTGGCATTTTCCCGAGCAAAAGCAGTGTTACACCGAAAGCGATAGCATGCTCTACGCTCTTGCCCTCGGGTATGGTCAACAGCCGACTTGTGCAGAGGAGCTTCGGTTTGTCTATGAGAAAGCGCTGATGGCCGTGCCGACAATGGCAACTACCTTATGCCATCCCGGCTTCTGGGTCAGCGATCCGAAGACAGGGATAGATGCAACCCGGGTGGTACACGGTGAGCATTTGATGCGGTTCCACAAACCCCTGCAACCAGCGGGGACTGTGCGTGGCAAAACCCGTGTTACCGATGTTATAGATAAGGGCGGAGATAAGGGCGCTATTGTTCTCACTGAGCGGTCACTTTTTGATGATGAGACGGACGAGTTATTAGTATCAATTGAGCAGTTGACACTGTGCCGGGGGGACGGGGGATTTTCCGGTAAAGCTCCTGCTAAAAAAACGTCTTCAGGCAAAGCCTTTCTGCCTAACGGTAACGCAGACCATAGGGTTAAGATTCCAACATTGCCTCAGGCGGCGCTGCTCTATCGACTGAATGGAGATTTGAACCCCTTGCATGCTGATCCGGTCGTCGCCGAAAAAGCTGGGTTCAAAGGCCCTATTTTGCATGGCTTATGCACCTATGGTATCGCCGCTCGCGCTATACTGGCCAGCTGCCTGCGCAATGATCCCGCGCGGTTGGCAAGTTTGAAAGTGCGGTTTTCCTCTCCAGTTTACCCAGGAGAGACCATTATTACGGAGATTTGGCGCGAACAATCCCACATCAATTTCCAGTGTATTGTTGCGGAGCGCAAAGTTGTGGTGGTATCCAACGGGATCGCAGAAACAACGTAGAAAACGATTGTGATCGTGTCGAACATTCTTCGCTTGGAACTGATGCTCACTAAAGCACCACAGACTCGTTGAACTCCCGGACAATTAGCCCAGCCGTGATGTTAAGTTGTTGTGCAATCTTTTTTAACTTAGGTTCGATTCGGTGTTGCGGACCAGCAACAGCGATACTAAATATTTCTTTGCGTATTTTGAGCGGAGCAGCAACTGCCCACACGTCAGTGACATTTTCTCCCCGGGATTGGAAATAGCCTTTTAGTCGGCTTTGTGAAAGTTCACTGATGAAGGCAGTAGGCGCTGTGAGGGTCGATGCTGTGATAGGCATGAAGTCCCGCTCCTCGACCCAGTCCTGCAGATCTATATTAGATAAAGCGCCAAGAATAGCTTTGCCTATAGCGCTGGAGTGTAATGGCTTGATATCACCAGGCTTCGCTGAATAGCAGATGGACTGCAGGCTTTCAACTACCTGCAGATAAACAGCCGAGTGGCCCTGACGCTTCCCCATGATGATGGTTTCACCCGACTCATCTCGAAGTCGCTCTAAGGAGGGCATGACCTGCTCGATAAACGGATCCTTCATGACAATGTCAATCGCAGCATCGTACATGCGCCTGGTGGGGTAAAACGCCTTTGGGCGGCTCAGAGAGTACAGGTAACCGCGCCTTGAGAGTGTGCTAACCAATGCGTGGCAGCTGCTTTTTGGCATACCCGCCGCGGCGGCTAGTGCGGTCAACGACAATGGTCGCTGACTGGCCTGGAAGGCTTCAAATATGTCGAGTATACGCTCGATCGATGAAGACATTCGTTTACCCGTATGGTTTTCCAAAGGCCTGGGGGGTTTCTTCGCTCAGGGATATCCAGACGCTTTTTGTCTGCATATATTCTCTGATTGCTTCCAGCCCGTTTTCCCTGCCAACGCCGCTTTGTTTGTAGCCCCCAAAAGGAGACATATAGCTGACTTGCCGGTAGGTATTTATGTACACTATTCCCGCCTGGATTTGTTTTGATATGCGGATACCGCGGCGCAGATTTTCAGTGAAAATACCGGCTCCCAGCCCATAGCGCGTGTCGTTGGCGATCTTAACTGCCTCTTCCTCGTCCTTGAAGCGGATACAGCACATGACAGGACCGAAGATCTCTTCGCGGGCAATCTGCATGGTATTGGTCACTTCGCCAAGTATTGTCGGTTCGATAAAATAGCCGTTGTCGCAGCCTGGGCGCGCGGAAGCCTCCCCGCCCAAAAGAACACTAGCGCCTTCTTGCCGAGCAAGATCCAGATACTTCATGGCGTTGTCATACTGGGACTGCCCTCCCATGGGTCCTATATCGGTCTCCGGGTCAGCGGGGTCACCCAGTCTTGCGGTCGACACGTGCTTTATCAATAGTTCGACAAACTTATCGTAAACACCCTCCTGAATTAGAATACGAGAGCAGGACACACAGGCTTGTCCAGACGCAGTAAAAAGCCCCATGACCAAATTGATCGCAGCCTTTTCCAAGTCGGCGTCTTCGAAGACAAGCGCCGGTGATTTGCCGCCGAGTTCCAAGGTGACCGGTTTAAAACCGGCTGCGGCAGCTTTGTAGACCGCTTCACCGGCCTTTCCACCGCCGGTAAAAGCGACTTTGCTAATGCCTGCGTGTCCTACCAACGGTTCACCAACCTCTGGCCCGGTACCCGTAATAACATTGACAACACCTGAAGGAAACCCTGCCTCCATGAACAAAGCTGCCAGTTCAAGCGATGCTACTGACGCTGACTCATGCGGTTTGATGACAAAGGTATTACCTGCGGCAAGTCCCGGTGCGAGCTTCCAGATTAACAGTAGCAGAGGCGCGTTCCAGGGTATTATCGCTGCGACGACACCGTAGGGTTCGTGTTGAGTGAAATTGAAAAAATCCTGTTTTTCCAAAGGCGGCACGGCGCCTTCAATTTTGTCCGCCAGGCCACCATAGTATCTGAAGAACTCGGAAAGATAGACCACCGCATTGGTTACATCAACAATCGCGCGACCATTGTCACTGGTCTCAAGTTTGGCCAGCCGATCAGCATTTGCTTCGAGTAGATCGCCCATTCGCCAAAGGAGCTTGCCACGTTCAGTCGAGGTCATAGTCCCCCACGAGCCGCTTTCAAATGCCTGTACTGCGGCGTTAACCGCTGCGTGGACATCAGCCATGCCACTACGCGCGATGGTTGCCCATGGTTGTCTGGTATACGGGTTTTCAGACTCTATCAACCGACCGTCGAATGCAGGAATCCAGGCGCCGTTGATGTAATTATCGTAGTGTTCCATGGCTCAATTTCTTCTGTTTTAGAGTATAGCGGCCGTTAGATCGTTTGTTTTTTTACTGTAGTGCCTGCTTAGCAATCTAGCAAATAGATTTATCCGAAATACTGATTAGTAATTGTGATCAATGCTGTCCAATACCGCTAGCCGGGGCTCTCCTTTGAGCGCGCAAGTGTCTTGCAATCGACTACAGATAGCATTGGTGAGTTCCAGAGCGGAGGGAGAAAGAGCGTAGCCTTTTAGAGTGATCAGACAAATGGTTCTCATGAACTGCGGCTGCACGATGGGAAGCACCTGGAAGTATTCACCCTCATTATCCGGAAGCATCATCCCCGGTACTAAGGCAATTCCGAGCCCGGCTTTCGCGAGTGGCAGCATAGTGCCTACCTGATCTACTTCCATTACGTTTTTTATTTCGAGCCCTTCTTCTGAAAGGTAGCTATCAAGTGTTTTACGCAATGAAGAGGAAGAGGAAGATAATATGAGTGGAAAGTTTATTAGCTCTTTTAATGCGATCGTTTTTCTCATGCTGGGCAACCAATAAGGTTTAGGAATCAGCGCATAGATAGGTTCGCTAACGATCTCTTTGAAATCAAAGTCGCTCTCACTTTCCACTTGCGGACCGATACCAAAAGCGACAGCCCGTCGCTGAATAAAGCGAAGCAATCGAGCAGAGTCGAGTTCGTGCAGCTCCAGCTGAATCCCGGGGCGCTTTTCTCGAAAATCGACTAGTATATCGGGAAGAATAGTGGCTGCCAGGCTGGGAACACAGGCAAAGGATACATGGCCGACGGTTTTACTGGTTGACTCACCAATCTGGCGCAGACCGAGATTCAGCGAAGCCATCGCTCTCTGTGCCTGTACTAGTAGCATAGCGCCTTCAGGTGTTAATTCGACGTTTCGGGTTGTGCGATGAAAGAGGGTGATGGAGAGTTGGCTTTCCAGTACACGCACCTGTGTGCTTACCGCCGATTGAGATCGGCAGAGGATTTCCGCCGCTTTGCGAAAGCTGAGATTTTCGGCTACAACTACAAAAAAATGGATAGATTTCAGATTTATATTGTTAAGGAGCATCGCAGATTTCCACCAAGGGATTCGTTGATATTAAACAAATGAATTTAAACTTGCGTCCAAAATTTCACCAAAGTGGTAGAAAAACGGTAGAAGAATCTTGAATCCAAGCGTCAAGGTAATTCCGTCAAATAAAAAAAGTGTACCAGACTTACCTCTAATTTACATTCTTTGAATGCCGCAGAGTTACAGTCCAATTCAGCAGTGATGAACTAGCCAGAAACGGGGATATCACACCGTTGTCCCAAGTCGACCCTCTGGTGGGGAGGACTCGGTGGCGGCGAAGGCGAGTAATTTTTATTTTTGAGAAAAGCATCCAGGAAATAGGCCGGTCAAAAGCGCTACCTTATCGGGAGCGCCTAAGAAAACGCATATTCAGCTTCTAAGTTCAGTTCTGCCGCTTATCAGAAGTTATAAGTGAAGTCGATGGAGTACCAGCGAGGGCGGTTGTGATAGAGGGCCCGATATCCGCCCAGACTTTGTAGTAGGAAAATTGAGTTGATTTCCTGTTTGTCGGTCAGGTTCTTAACCGAAGCGGTTACCCGGAAACGCTCTGCAGCGTCTGACAGCGTTACATGTGCATTGAAGACGTGGAAGCTGGGCACTTCTGCCGCGCTGTTATTGCCTGGATCATTAAAGAAACTGTCTCTCGCGTTTCCATCAATCTGAAAGCCTAGAAGCTTGTCACTGTCTTGCAACTGGAACTCATAGCGGGCCATGCCACTCAAGGTCCAGCTGGGAGCCAGGGCCATTTCGCGGTCTTCTTCCACGCCGCCGGAGTTGCTGACATCGCGAAGTTCGGTCTCCACTGTGCCGCCACTTAGCCGAATTGTTAGCCCCTCAATGGGCAACAGAGTTAATTCAGCCTCGGCCCCATAGAGTTCACCATCCTTGTTTGTGATAAAGGAACCGGCGCCGACAAAATTCACGGTTTGGAAGTCGGAGTAATCGTAGTAGAACGCCGCCATGCTAACACTGGCTTTTTGATCCCAGAAAAGGGTCTTGTAGCCTAGTTCAAAGGCTAAAAGCTCTTCGGAATCGAAAGGTAGTTCTTCAGGGGGCAGGGGCACGGTAATGAAACCGTTATTGAACCCAGCAGACTTGATTCCGCGGGAGATAGAGCCATAGATCAGGGTGTCTGCATCGGGCTTGTAATCGAGTTCCAACTTGCCGGACCAGGTATTTTCAGTGAACTCCCTTAGGCTACCGATAGTTGCATCGGTAAATTCATTGCCACCTGCAAATCCACCCACTGGAACATTGGTGGTATCTTCGTTGCCCGGAAACGGGTTCGCTGGGTCGAGAGGGAGGAAAAAGCCGTTGATTTGATCGATCTCCTTTTCGTCTCGGGATACTCGTGCACCCACAATTAACGTCCATTCGTCGGAGAGGTCGTATTCTATATTAGCGAATGCCGCGAGCCCCTCGGCTTCCTGTTTTGCCTCCGCATCAAGCATGATTGCACTGGGGAAGTCCTGGAAGAAAGGCGCGATCACGTCCAGTTCGATTTCATGGTCAAGGTAATAACCGCCGTAGGTGAGCCTGAAACCGCCCTTGTCCATAAAAGCCCGTACTTCCAGACTGAACTGCTCACTCTCATTGTCGTAGTGGGTTGCACAGATACGAGTTTGCGTACCGTCGCAGTCCTCGGTCTGCTCACGCTCATAGCGGTTAAAGGCTGCTACAGAGGTTATCGTGGTGTCACCGATCTCCCAGTTGGAGGTGTTTTGTATGATTAAACTCTCAGTGCCGATCAGTTCCCGGTTCTGACCGTTGTCCGAGCTATTTTCATCACCGACTGCGCCCAGCCCCACTGCATCCAGCCCCGGGCCTGTGCCATAAAAATTATCTTGCGGTCCAAGTACGAACTGATCACCGGTTCCCGAGCTAATGCCGATGGGCTCGCGAGCAATGTTGCTGGAGAAGCCAGAAACTTCGTCATAGGAAACTTTGAAAAGCGTGTCGAATGTATCACTGGGAGTCAGCAGTAGTTGCGCGCGTAACGACTCGGTTTTGATCTGTCCGCCGTCAGGTTGATTGCCTGAGATGTTGTCGCTCCAGCCATCGTTGTCCTTCAATTTGCCGGAAATTCGCAATGCTCCTGCATCACCTAGCGGAATATTTAACATGCCTTCAAAGGTGTATTCCTCGTGGGAACCGTAGGACGTAGAGATGGAACCGGCAAACTCGTCGGTTGGCTTCTGAGAGATGAAATGGATCAAGCCCCCCGTGCTGTTGCGTCCGAAGAAAGTACCCTGTGGCCCTCTAAGAACTTCCACTCGGTCCATATCATACAACGGAAACGATCCAGCACCGGTGGGTACCAGGTAGACTTCATCCACGTAGAGAGCGTTGGGCGATTCGGTGCCATCGTTGAAGTCGTTCTGAGCCACACCTCTGATCGAAAAGTTGGTATTGGAACCGGGGCCAAAGACGGATGCGTTAACCAGATTGGGAACAGCCGCCACTATTTCGATAGTTTCATTCAGGCCCAACGCGCTCATTTCGCGACCGCTAATTGATGTAACTGAAATGCCAATATCCGACAGGCCCTGCTCGCGCTTGGTAGCCGTCACTACGACCTCTTCCAGGATGCTAGTGGAGATCTGTGCGGCCGTTGGGAGGGATACTAAGGCAGCCAGTGCCATAGCGATTATTTTTGCGTCAACTTCAAGTGTACTCTTTGCCATTTTTAGTGCCTCTCATTTAGTGACAACTATTATTATTATCGGGAGATAGAGATTCTCTAGCAGACCCGCCGAGAATTTAGATTCTTACAAGAAATTTAACATGGAGAACAATATATGCATAAGCTATTTAAGCAGAAGGCTTATGCAGAATTTCTTATTAATTGGACGCAGACCATGAGAGAAGGGATAGCTCGGATTGCATTTCAGTAGTGCTTGAGAGTAATGGAATCTGCAGGTTTAAGTGACTGGGCGCCTAGGAGAACCTCAGCCTAGCAAGTCAGTAGGGCTAACCATTACCTTGGCATCTGAGCCTCCACGCTCTAGCCTATCGAATGCTTTTTCGACGTCATCGAGAGTCACGTGGCCCGTCACTAGTGGTGCAAGACGCTGTGGAGCGTCGGAAATCATCTGGTTGGCTTTGACGAAATCTTCCGGGCTGTAGGCCAGAACAAAACGTAGCTGGAGATCTTTTTGCAACATGAAGCCAGGTTCGAATTTATCGGTCTGCATACACAGGCCGACCACTACAATCAGGCATTCTACGGGTGCTTCCTCAGCGATACTTTGAATCATCCCCACCTTTCCGACACACTCAAAGATTACGGGCCTTTTTGCTGGAACATTATTACGTGAGGTAGACACCGTCCATTTGGATAGAGTCTGCCCATGGCGATTCCACCACTGTTCGACCTTCTCCGTCGAGGGTTCCATCACCTCGTCGGCGCCCATCATTTCGGCCAGGACACGACGCTGGGGATCTGGGTCTATTGCAAGAATCGGTCCGAAGCCCAGGTGACGCAAGCGCGCGATAATGAACAGCCCCACGGGACCACAGCCGTAGATAGTAAAAGCGGTGTCCTTCGTCGGCTCGGCGGCGCGTACAGCGCGAACAGCGACGGATAGAGGTTCAGCCAGAGCCGCGACATCGCTCTCCACGTGATCCGGAACACTAAACATACTCTTTTCCTGCAGTACCATTTCCTCTGCAAATGCACCGTAGTAATGGTTGGAATAGCCAACCAGTTCGATGCCGTTGGCTCCTTCCAGGAAGGGCAGGCCGACAATGCGCGTCCCTCTCTCAAACTTCTTCTCGCAGCCGGGGCCGAAGTCCAACACCTCACAACAGAATTCATGGCCCATTACCGTCGGTTTTTCCGGGTCCATAAACTTTTGGAAGCCCCCCCGCTGAAACAACTCGGCAAGGCTGTGTGCGTGATGTCGAGTATGGAGATCGCTGCCACAGATACCGCACACTAGAGGCCTTACCAAAACCTCGCCAGGTCCCGGTGTTGGGGAGGGGAGATCTTGAATCGAAAACTTCCCACTCTGAAATACTGACGCTTTCATATAACTCTCCGCGGATTATTTTGCAACGATAAGCCTTACAATCTATGCGAAAACTGGATGTTAGATAAGTAAATTAAGCTAATGGTTCATTCTGGAATATTGATCTATCTGCTTTCCGAGATTCCCATTCACCAATGAGAGCAACTTGTATAATACGGACTACCTCGTCGCCCTGCATTCCTCGAACCTGAGCATCGATTTTTATATCTTCGAGTTTAACCATATCCCGAATATAAACCGATCTGATGTAGTGAGTACGGGCGATCTTTTCCTGCCTCGGTTCATGACAATGAGTTGTTGTGTCATCGCAATCGATTCTGCCATTACGGCCTTTACACCACCAGGCCTTAGCAATTTTATGGCAGAGACAAAAAAATGGATTAGTAGCTCGATAGCTTCAGGGATGACGATATTTTAATGCGGTGAAATTTAAACACAAGTTCGCATATGCTGGTGTTCGAGTGGTAAATTTAGCAATATGCACACCACAGGCAATACGAATCGGCCAGGATAGTTGACGCCAGACATTCATGTGAATCGCACCCACTCCACTAGACACTCCTAATGGTTACAATACCAAACCACAGGAGGTCATTATGGCCGGCGAAAGATATAACGATAAATTCGAGTCTGAAGGCTGGCATAGTCATGCTTGCACTCTCCCTTTTTAAATACAATTACAGCGATCAAGCGATGACGGAGTCAAAGTCTACCTCGACCATGAATGGTGACGCCTGCTGAAAAGATGGCCTGGATTCCAACTTATCGATATAGCGGCTCAAATTGGGATAGCAACTGCGCCAGCGAATATCGTTTTCAACAAAATCACGTAAGAAGGGTACGTTGCGAGAGAGAAAATCCAGATGCCCCAACACAGAACCAATTTCGAGATCCGCATGACTCAGCGCATCGCCCACCGCATATTCCCGCTCGCCGATGAGTTTGCTTAATTCCTTAATGCCGCCGCCTACCTTTCTTTTTTGTCGGTCAACCCACTCCGTGCTTTGGTATTTTATGGGCCGGGCCAGCTCGAAAGTCATTTTAACCATGGCATCCATTACACCAACGCTTAATACCTGCAACAACTTTACGCGTAACAGGTCATCTTCATCGGCCGGCAGCAGCGCAGGCAACGGATAATGTCGCTCCAGCCACGCCAATATGTAAGAAGATTCATAGACCTTTTCACCGTTGTCGCTGATTAATATAGGCAGCTGTTCTAGGGGATTATAGTGAGGTACAGTTGTATCTTTGTGCCAGGGGATATCCCATTCAATGTCGAAAGCCACGCCTTTTTCACTCAGCGCGATCATCACCTTGCGTCCAAAAGGACTGGGTCCATTATTAATCAGTTTCATCTTGCCTCCTGGTACCGGCCAGCTGACCGGTGCTGGTTTATGCTGCTATTAAAACTTACCTATACCCAGACCAAGCTGCGTGTCGGTAAGACCCAAGTCTGCTTTGATAGGCACCGCGAGGATGCCAATAACCTGGCGATCGACGAAATTCAAGATATAGACGACCATTAGCATTGCCAAGGCCCAGCTACTGCGAGCTGCAACAGGGTCGTCAATGTGCGGGGCAATATGGGTTGTCATAGTGACATCCTTCAAGTCTATCTAGAATGAGCAGGCGTCGGGAGCATAAAAGTCAATACTTCCCTTCTAATTCGTTTTTTATTCGTACCTTCTACGACTAGGTAACCCATGAAAGAAGCTTACACATCTCGTACGAACAGAAAGATAGTATGCTCCCTTTATCCAGGCGCTCGATTTTCACTCACTAAAACTGGTAATTGACCGTCAAACCATAGGTCCTCGGTTTTGCAGCAAGCCGAACAATAGTATCGTCGTTAACCGTCGAATTAGACCAGTAGTATTCATCTGTGACGTTTCTACCCCACACGAACGCTGTCCATTTTCCATCCATGCTAGTAAATCCGGCTCGTACGTTGAGCAAGTTGATCTCATCCAACAGGAAGGGATGGTTCCATCCGGGAATCAACTTATTGGTTGGGGCTTGGGATATGGTGATATCTTCGCCGCCGATTGAAGTGCTTTTCTCATCCTCATAAAGGTAGGTGAGACCGATGAAGGGCTCGATATTGCCTGTGCTCCATCGGTACTCTGCATTGAATCTAACGGTCAGGTCGGCCGTATAGGGAACGGCATCTCCTTCCAAATTCCGAAAATGACCTAGAATATCGATCGATTCATCAGAAGACTGGGTAATTTCGTGTTCCAGTGCGGTGGCCGCAAGAGAGAGTGTCAACCCCTCAACCGGAGCCAGTGACACCTCAAACTCGGCGCCATACACTTCCACCTCGGGGATGTTGCGCAGCGCTTCGAGAATGCCGAACACTGGGTCACTGATATTTCCCTTGATCTGCTTGTCCTCATACTCGTAGTAGAAAGCCGCAGCTCTGAAGGATAGCCTTCCATTCATCAAAGTTTCTTTGATGCCGGCCTCGTAGGCCAACACGGACTCCTGAGTGACGGGCTCAAAGGCACGCCAAGTGGCGGCCGTCAAGGTCGGGAAGCTGCCCTGCTTGTAACCCTGCGAGATGTTGCCATAAAGCAGTCCGGTATCTGAGTAGTGATAATCAAGCCCGACACGCCAGGACACATTATCTTCCGACAGCGTTTCAATCCACTGATCTCCGGGTTGACCCTGATAATTGAGCGAGAAGCAATCACCGGT
>Ga0206129_10001525_pt1 | contig 31032 bp, 25 predicted proteins | sample Helgoland_Spring_8_FD_148616 | JGI IMG/M metagenome (GOLD analysis project Ga0206129, IMG submission 148616) | Pelagic subsurface seawater microbial communities from Kabeltonne, Helgoland, North Sea - Helgoland_Spring_Bloom_20160502_2 | ecosystem: Environmental > Aquatic > Marine > Epipelagic ...
AAACAAAGTAATGAGGGGCAAGGTTGAAAAAATTGCTCTAAAAAATGGAATGACTTACATTGAAGATACTTCAGGTACTAACATAAATGTTCAGATTTTTGACACCGCTCAAGTTGATTTTTCAAAAACAGGATTTGATTACAATTTAGATAAAACAGAAACTAAAGCTGTGATTATAGTCATGGATTATGCCTTTGGAGAACAGGCTTATGAAACTATGGACGAGCTTTTGAAACCTGTTTTAATAGGTAACAAAAAAATACATTTAGATGTAAAATCTATTTCTATAATGGGAAAAGCAGGCATACTTCAAGGCGGGAAGGGCGATGTTATGATTCCGTCTGCTCATATTTTTGAAGGTACTGCAGACAATTATCCGTTTAAAAATGAGTTAAGTAAAGAAGATTTGATAGATTACGGCGTCGATGTTTACGAAGGCGCAATGATTACTGTTTTAGGGACATCTTTACAAAACAAAGAGATACTGAAGTTCTTTAAGAATTCGACCTGGGATGTCATTGGCTTAGAAATGGAAGGCGCACACTATCAAAAAGCTATACAAGCTGCTTATAAAGTCAGAGGAAGTATTAATGAAGATGTAAAAGTGCGATATGCCTATTATGCAAGTGATAACCCTTTAGAAACAGGAAGCACATTAGCATCAGGAGGGTTAGGAACGACAGGTGTTAAGCCGACATATATTATAACAAAAAAGATATTACTACAAATATTTAATTAATAGATTATGAGTAAAAATACAAATTCAACCCCTCAAAACGACGAGGTAGATTTAGGACAATTATTTAAAATAATAGGGCAATTATTTAAAAGCCCATTTATTTTTTTTAAGTCAATATTAAACGATTTATTTCGAGTAGCTATTTACTCTCTTAAGCCATTCGTTAATAATATTAAAATGGTTAGTGCTATTCTTATAATTACTGCTTTAATTGGTTTTTTTTTAGAAAAATACAGTAAAACTATTTACACATCAGATATGTTGGTTAGGCCATATTTTGATTCAAAATATCAACTAGTAAATAATATAGATTATTTTAATACTTTGGTAGATGAAGGAAACGTAGATGAGTTATCAAGAGTCTTTGAAATTGACAGCTCTGAAAGTGCGAGTCTTTTGGGTTTTGAAATTGAAATTGGATCACAGACCAAAAATGATATTATTAAAGAATATGATGGGTTTTTGAAAACTATTGACAGTACATTAGCAACTATTATAACGATTGATGATTTCATGGAAAATAGAGATATTTTGAATGGATCAACTTTTAGAATTACAGCTGAATCTTCAACTATTGATGTTTTTGGTAAATTAGAAACCGGTTTTAATAAGACCTTTGAAAACAACTATTCTAAGAAAAATAAAACATTAAGAGATTCGTCTATTTTAATTGAAAAGAAAAAGCTTTTAAGGGATTTAAAGCGTATTGATAGTATCCAGAAAATCTATCTTGAAGTTATAAAAACAGAATCAGAAAAAGAATCCGTGATTTTATCTAATGGAGACATGACAGTTTCTCAAGAAAAGACAACAACACGGGAATACGAATTGTTACAAGAAGAAATGAAGATCCGTAACGAACTGAGAGCCTTAGATGAAAAGCAGATAACGGAGAGCGATTTTTATGATGTATTATCTTCATTTGAAGATATAGGAGGAATTAAAAAGGTTAGCGTATACCTAAGATATCCAATTCTTTTTCCATTGATTGCTTTTGGGTTAATGATTTTAACGTTTGTTGTTTACAAAACATTTTATTTTATAAAAGAATATGAATAAAAATATACTCATAACGGGTGGCTTAGGTTTTATAGGCTCCAACTTTATAGAGTATTATTTAGAAAAATATCCAGACCACAGTATTTTTAATTTAGATAAGCTCACCTATGCAGGAGAGCTTTCTAATTTAAAACATATAAAAAATAATTCCCGGTACAAATGGGTTAAAGGTGATATATGTGATAAAAATTTAGTTAACTCACTCTTTGATGAGTATAATTTTTCTCATATCATTCATTTTGCTGCAGAATCTCATGTGGATAATTCTATAGATAGCCCAGACCAATTTATAAACACAAACGTAATAGGGACATTTAATCTAATAGATGTGGCAAGACAGTATTGGATGAAGGCACCTTTTGAGTTAAAAAAGGGCTGTGAAACTAATAGATTTCATTATATTTCTACAGATGAGGTTTATGGCAGTTTAGGGAAAGAAGGACTTTTTACAGAAGACACACCGTATGCGCCAAACAGCCCTTATAGTGCGTCAAAAGCATCGTCTGACTTTTTGGTAAGAAGTTATTTTCACACTTACGGGATGAATGTTATTACTACGAACTGCAGCAATAACTACGGCCCAAAACAGCATGATGAAAAGCTTATACCAACCATTATACGCAAAGCCATCAACAATGAAGAAATACCTATTTATGGAGACGGAAAGAATGTGAGAGATTGGCTATATGTTTTAGATCATTGTAAGGGTATTGATTTAGCATTTCAGAATGGTAAATCTGGTGAGACTTATAATATTGGGGGAAAAAACGAGAGAGACAATTTCTATATCGCCAACAAAATTTGTAGTGTTTTAGACGTATTAAAGCCACAAGAAAAACCATATAAAGATTTAATTACCTTTGTAAAAGACAGACCAGGACATGATTTTAGATATGCTATTGACGCCACTAAAATTGAAACGGAATTAGGTTGGCTTGCATCGGAAAATTTCGAAACAGGTATTCTAAAAACAGTGCACTGGTATCTTAATAAATACTCAAATTAATGAAAGGTATAATTCTAGCAGGTGGCTCGGGCACACGTTTACATCCACTAACTCTGGCTATAAGTAAACAATTAATGCCTATTTATGACAAGCCAATGATATATTATCCTTTATCTACGCTGATGTGGGCTGGCATTAATGAAATATTAATCATTTCAACACCTGAAGATTTACCAATATTTAAAAAGTTGCTAGGTTCCGGAGAAAAATTGGGCTGTAAATTTGAATACGCAGAGCAAGCAAATCCTAATGGGCTAGCCGAAGCGTTTATTATTGGTGAAGACTTTATTGGCAATGATAAGGTAGCGCTAATTTTAGGAGATAATGTTTTTTATGGGACAGGCCTATCAGAACTACTTCAAAAAAACAGTAATCCGGATGGGGGAATAGTTTATGCATATCATGTACATGACCCTGAAAGATATGGCGTAGTTGAGTTTGATGATAATAAAAATGTGGTATCAATTGAAGAAAAACCCAAGACACCAAAATCTAATTATGCTGTTCCAGGTATATATTTTTATGATAATAATGTTGTAAATATTGCCAAACAAATCACACCTAGTGAAAGAGGAGAGCTTGAAATAACAGATGTAAATAAAGAATATTTAAATCAAGGAAAGCTAAAGGTTAGTATTTTAGACAAAGGCACAGCTTGGCTAGATACAGGAACTTTTAAGTCTTTACTCCAGGCATCACAATTTGTTGAAGTAATAGAAGAACGTCAAGGCTTGAAGATTGGTGCTATAGAAGAGGCTGCTTTTTCGATGGGCTATATAGACTCAAATCAGTTAAAAAAACTAGCAAAGCCACTTATTAAAAGTGGCTACGGTAAACATTTATTAAGTCTCGTTAACCACAAATAATGAAAGTAAAACACACGCCAATAGAAGGTTGTTTTATTCTTCAACCTCAACTTTTTAAAGATGAAAGAGGCTACTTTTATGAAAGTTTTAATCTGTCTAAGTTCGAAAACACAATAGGGCAATGTGTTAATTTTGTGCAGGATAATGAATCCTTATCTTCAAAGGGAGTTCTTCGAGGGCTACATTTCCAGAAAGGCAAATTTGCACAGGCAAAATTAGTTAGAGTTGTAAAAGGATCAGTACAGGATGTTGTCGTAGACATAAGACCTAGATCAAAAACTTATGGTCAGTACTTTTCAATTGAATTATCAGAAGAAAACAGAACTCAATTATTTATTCCTAGAGGTTTAGCACACGGTTTTCTAGCATTAGAAAATGATACAATTTTTTGTTATAAGTGTGATAATTTTTATAACAAAGAAGCAGAATCTGGCATATTATATAATGATACAACTTTGGCGATTAGTTGGAATACGCTAGAAAAAGACTTTGTTATTTCCAAAAAGGATTTAAAGCTACCGAAATTTAAGGAGGTAGAGTTATGATAAAAGTATTGGTTACCGGTAAAGACAGCCAACTTGCAAAGTGCTTAAGAGATATACAAAAGAATTATCCAAGAATTTCTTTTGTGTTTAAAAACTCAAAAAAATTAAATATTGCAAGTGTTAAATCTGTAAAAAGTAATTTTAAAGAAACAGATTATGATTATTGTATTAATTGTGCAGCCTATACCGCAGTCGACAAAGCAGAAAAAGAACCGGTATTAGCAAGGAGTATAAATACAACTGGGGTAATAAATCTTGCAGAATCTTGTAAAGAAAATAAAGTTAGACTCATTCATATTTCTACAGATTTTGTCTTCGATGGAGAATCAAAGAGGCCTTATTTGGAAACAGACAACAAAAATCCACTAGGAGTATACGGAAAAACAAAAAGCGAAGCAGAGGACGTCCTAATTGAAATTTTAGAGAGTTATTTTATAATAAGGACGTCTTGGTTATATTCTCAATACAACAAAAACTTTTTAAAGTCAATGCTTAGCTTAATTAAAAGTAATGAAGAAATAAAAGTTGTTGATGACCAAATAGGATCTCCAACAAATGCAAACGAATTAGCTCAACTAATTTGCGAAATTATTAACTCTGACAGCAATGCATTTGGGGTTTATCATTTTTGTAATAAAGACGAAACCAGTTGGTTTAATTTTGCAAAAGAAATATTTAGAGTTTGGAGCGTAAGGGTAGAATTAAAACCTATTAAAACGTCTGAATATTCGACTAGTACTAACCGCCCAAAATATAGTGTTTTAGATACATCTAAAACAGAGAATACATTTGGTTTAACTATCAATGGCTGGAAAGCAGCTCTTTACAATTTTAGATTAAATTACAATAAGGAATAACTCTTTAGAATATCTTTAAAAATAAACGATATTTGCACTCTCGATAGAATTCTGTTATATGAAAAAAGACATCTATTATTTAGTTTAGAATAAAATATGGAATATAAAATTGCAATTATTGGTTTAGGCTACGTAGGACTTCCGCTAGCGGTTGAATTTGCAAAACAATATCAGGTGGTAGGATTTGATATTAACCAAGATAGAGTTAATGAACTTAACAAAGGTCATGACAGCACATTAGAGGTTGCAGACATTGAGTTGTCCAAAGTTATAGATGGAAATGAAAAGACCGGTTTAAAACTATCTTTTGATATTAACGATATTAAAGACTCTAATATATATATAGTAACTGTACCGACTCCAGTAGATAGAAATAACAGACCGATTTTAACCCCACTTGTTAAAGCTTCAGAAACTGTAGGAAAAATTTTGAAACAAAAAGATATTGTTATTTACGAGTCAACGGTATATCCTGGGGTTACGGAAGATGAATGTGTGCCAGTATTAGAAAAGCACAGTGGTTTAGAATTTAATAAAGACTTTTACTGTGGATATTCTCCTGAAAGGATTAATCCTGGAGACAAAACTCACACCGTTGCTAATATTAAAAAAGTGACATCAGGCTCAACTCCAGAAATTGGGAAGGCAGTTGATGATTTATATAGATCAATAATTACAGCTGGGACGCACTTGGCACCAACATTAAAGGTAGCCGAAGCGTCAAAAGTTATAGAGAATGCTCAGAGAGATGTAAATATTGCCTTTGTCAATGAGCTAGCAATTATTTTTAATAAGCTTGGAATAGATACTCATGATGTTTTAAAAGCGGCGGCAACAAAGTGGAATTTTCTTTATTTCAAACCTGGTCTAGTTGGAGGGCATTGTATAGGCGTAGACCCTTTTTATTTGGCTCAAAAAGCACAAGAGGTAGGTTATCATTCAGAAATAATTCTAGCAGGCCGTCGTTTAAATGATAGTATGGGTGAGTATGTCGCTACAGAAATCCTTAAATTAATGGTCTTAAGTGATATAACAGTTAAAAAAGCAAAGGTTTTAATGTTAGGTATTACATTTAAGGAGAACTGTCCTGACATCAGAAATACTAAAGCAATAGATGTATATAAGTCTCTGAATCAATATGGTATGGAGGTAGATATTTATGACCCATGGGCAGATAACGATGAAGTATTGCATGAATATGGCATAGAAATGATACCTATTATTACTTCAGAATATGATGTTATTGTACATGTGGTTGCACATAAGGAATTTGAAGAATTGAATTTTAACGCAATTAAGAAAGAAAATGGTGTTGTGTACGATGTTAAAGGGAGTCTACCAAAACAGTACGTTTCAAAAAGACTCTAATTAATGTTTGTTCAAACAATGAAAAAAAAGAATTTAATCATATTCGGTACACGACCAGAAGCCATAAAGATGGCGCCATTGGTCAAAGCTTTTCAAGAGTATTCTGATAGTTTCCAAACAAAAGTTTGTATTACTGCACAGCACAGAGAAATGTTAGACCAAGTTCTAGACTTTTTTGAAGTCACACCAGATTATGATTTGGACTTGATGAAGCCTAATCAGAACCTCTACAGTTTGACAGCAGAAATAATTAACAACTTAAAATCAGTTTTAGAAACTTTTAAGCCAGACTATGTTTATGTGCATGGTGATACCACCACAACAATGGCAGCAAGTATTGCAGCTTTTTATTCTGGGGCTAAGGTTTGTCACATCGAAGCTGGACTTAGGACATTTAACAAACGATCACCTTTTCCGGAGGAATTAAACAGGAGTATAGCAGGGAGAGTCTCTGACTATCACTTTGCGCCAACTATCACTTCAAAAGACAATTTGCTTAGAGAAAATATTGCAGCATCTAATATTCTAATCACTGGCAACACTGTAATAGATGCATTAAAATATAGCTCTAGAAAAGTAAATTCAGAGAACTTCTCAGACTCAGAAATAGAGACTCTAAAAGATAATTTAGTTAATCGCTCAAAAAAAACGATTTTGGTTACAGGTCATAGAAGAGAAAATCATGGCCAAGGGTTCATTAATATTTGTGAAGCATTAAGGTCAATTGCAGAAGAGCATAAAAATGTTCAAATAATATATCCTGTTCACTTAAATCCTAACGTTCAAAAACCTGCATATAAGTTATTGGGGGAAGTAAACAACATTTCCCTAATAAAACCGTTAGCATATCCAGCATTTATTTGGTTAATGAATCAATCTCATATTATTATAACAGATAGTGGAGGAGTTCAAGAGGAAGCACCGAGTTTAGGGAAACCAGTTTTGGTAATGAGAGATACTACTGAGCGACCAGAGGCAGTAGAGGCGGGCACTGTTTATTTAGTTGGAACGAATAAGGAAAAAATTATTGAAACAACGCGCCGACTTTTGACTAACACCAAAGAGTATGAGAGCATGAGTAAACTTCACAATCCTTATGGAGATGGTACGGCGTGTCAAAAAATAGTTGATTTTATATTGAATTTAAATTAGTAGTATGAGTAATAATGCACCAAATGTGGTAATGATAGGGTTAGGTTATATTGGCCTCCCAACGGCGGCATTAATTGCCAAATCTAAAACCCATGTGCACGGTGTTGACATAAACCAAAAAGTGGTAGATGTTATCAACAAAGGAGAAATACATATTGTTGAACCGGATTTGGACATTGCTGTTGCCAATGCCGTTAGTGAAGGTTATTTAGTAGCAGACACCAAGCCTGTAATAGCAGAAACATACCTAATCGTGGTACCTACACCATTTAAGGCAAAGAATGAACCTGACACTTCATTTGTAGAGTCAGCAACAAATAATATTATCCCGCTTTTAAAGCCAGGCGACTTATATATCATTGAATCGACATCTCCTATTGGAACCACTGAGAAAATGATGACACTTATTTATACCAAGAGACCTGAGTTGAAAGGTGAAATTTATATAGCTTACTGTCCTGAGCGAGTACTTCCAGGAAATGTCATGTATGAACTTGTATATAACGATCGTGTAATTGGGGGCATAGATGCAAAATCGACTGAAAAGGCCGTAGAGTTCTATAAGCAATTTATAAAGGGAAATTTACACAAAACAAATGCACGTACTGCTGAAATGTGTAAATTAGTCGAAAATTCATCAAGAGATGTTCAGATTGCTTTTGCAAATGAGCTATCACTTATTTGTGATAAGGCAAATATAAATGTTTGGGAACTTATTGAATTAGCCAATAAACACCCTAGAGTTAATATACTTCAGCCTGGTTGTGGTGTAGGAGGACATTGTATTGCAGTAGACCCTTATTTCATCGTTTCAGATTACCCTATGGAATCTCAAATAATTGGTAAGGCTAGAGAGATTAATAATTACAAATCTTTTTGGTGTGCAGAAAAAGTTCAAACGGCCAAACTTGAATTTGAGATTAAAAATGGATATAAACCAAAGGTCGCTTTAATGGGTTTAGCATTTAAGCCCAACATTGATGACCTCAGGGAGTCACCTGCAAAGTATATCGCCCAAAAAGTGCTGCAAAACTCTAATAATGAAGAATGTTATATTGTAGAACCTAATATTAGAAATCACCATATATTTAAACTCACAGATTATAAATTAGCTACAGAAAAAGCTGATATTATAGTCTTTTTAGTAGCACATGATGAGTTTAAAAGTTTAAAGCTTAACTCCAATAAAATTGTTTTAGATTTTTGTGGAATAATAAAATAAGAATGGATTATTTTGCTCATAAAACCGCTGTAATTGACGGAAACACCTCCATCGGAAGCGGAACAAGGATTTGGCATTTTTCCCATATTATGCCAAATTCAAAAATAGGAATTAACTGTAATATTGGTCAGAATGTGGTTATTTCCCCAGATGTTATTTTAGGAAATAACGTTAAGGTTCAAAACAATGTTTCGATTTACACAGGGGTTATTTGCGAAGATGATGTTTTTTTAGGTCCATCAATGGTATTTACTAATGTTATTAATCCCAGAAGTGCGGTTAATAGAAAGAATGAATATTTAAAAACAATTGTAAAAAAAGGCGCTTCAATAGGAGCAAATGCTACAATCGTTTGTGGAAATAATATTGGGAATTATGCATTTGTTGGTGCCGGTGCTGTAGTAACTAAAGAAATTCCAGATTATGCATTAGTGGTAGGGAATCCATCAAGACAAATAGGTTGGATAAGTGAGTTTGGTCACCGCTTAAATTTTGACGATTCTGGAGTAGCAGTTTGTCCAGAAAGTCATCAAAAATACAAATTACAGGATGATGCCATTCTGAAAACAGAGTAGGATTATAAAACTTAAATATTATGAGAATTGTTAGTTTACTTTTTGTCTTATTATTAATCAATACAAGTTGTAAGGATGAAAAAAAGGGAAGTCAAGAGAAAGACACAATTATTTTTGAAGTAGAAAATGAAGATTTAAAAGAGAAAGAACAAATTAAGGACTTAAACTCTTTTTTAGTATCCACTAATAAAGAGTATTCTATACCAGTAGAAAAAGAAATAATAGATGGTTTAACAATAAATGATGTGAGTACATATAGGGACACAACAGACGTACTTAACTTTGTTTTTAGTCTAGAAAAGCCAACTATTACCATTAATGAGTTGAAAAAACACCGATTAAATCTTAGGATAACTCCATTTGAATTGGAATATAATTTACTCAGAGAAGAGTCTATTAAAAATAATTTATTATATGATTCGTGGTTTTCAAATCTTGAAATTAGAGAGACAAACAGTAAATATTTTATAGTATTTCCTGTTAAAACCCCGATTAGCGCATTCAAAAATCTCAGTATATTAGTTTATAATCAGGAAACTAAATCATATTTAGAAAATAGAATTACTATTGATTATGAGCTCAACAAGTTTCTGTTGTATGAAGAACTTATAAACACATATCCCTTGCAAGGTGTTTTGGGAGGTGAGTTTGAAGTGGAAAGTCTAAAAATTTATAGAAATGAAGGTGCTAAGAGCTTTTATCTTGCATATAAATTATCCAAAAACTACCCTGACGAGTTGTTTGAAAATAAACGATTAATGGTAAATATTTACCCAACAGAAGGTGAGTTAGATTTGTTAAGGGAAGACTCTAAAGAGAGGCAGCTAGAATATGATTCTTGGTATTCCGATTTAGAGATTAAAAGCGCTAAAGATTATAAATACATATGGGCGTTTATACCCTCAGATGTATTAGATTTGAAATTGATTAAGACCTATATATATGATAATATACAAAAGCGATTCGTTGGTCTTCCGGTCGATTTAGGTGACGTATCGATTGAATTTAACAATTAGAAGAGAGGTATATGAAAAATTTTGCACTAATTGGAGCATCAGGCTACATAGCTCCCAGGCATTTAAAAGCAATAAAAGATACTAATAATGATTTAATTGCAGCATTAGATAAATTTGATAGTGTTGGAATAATTGACAGTTACTTTCCTAAAGCAGACTTTTTTGTTGAACCTGAACGTTTTGATAGGCATTTAGAAAAATTAAAGTATGAGAATGGTTTTAGTTTAGATTATGTTAGTATTTGTACTCCAAATTATCTCCACGATTCACATATCAGAATGGCATTAAGAAGAGGTGCAGATGCAATTTGTGAAAAACCGTTAGTGCTTAACCCATGGAATATTGAAGCCTTAGAAAAAATGGAGAAAGAGTCAGGGAGAAGAATTTGGAATATACTTCAATTGAGATTACATAAAAGCATAATTGATTTAAAAAATAAAGTTGATTCTGGACCTAAAGATAAAATATATGATATTGACCTTACTTATTTGACATCAAGAGGGAATTGGTACTACACATCTTGGAAAGGAGATCAAACAAAATCTGGGGGAATTGCAACTAATATTGGAGTACATTTCTATGATATGCTTTCTTGGGTGTTTGGAGAGCTTAAGCAAAATATTGTTCATGTAAACTCTCATGATCGTGCCTCAGGTTATCTAGAGTTTAACAAAGCTCGTGTCAGATGGTTTTTGTCAATTAATTACGACGTACTTCCTCAGGAGATAAAAGAAAAAGATCAACGAACATATAGGAATATTTCAATTGAAGGGGAAGAGCTTGAATTTAGTGGGGGCTTTACAGACCTTCACACAAGAGTTTATGAAGATATTCTGGCTGGAAAAGGTTATGGACTAGAAGACGCAAGACAATCCATAGAGATTGTTCATGACATCAGAAATTCCGTGCCAATAGGTCTCAAAGGAGATTATCACCCTCTTGCAGCAAAAAAAATGTCTAAACATCCCTTTGAGCATTAATTGATTTGATTTTCAAATATATAAAATCCGATTTTCTAGGTAATGTAAGTACCCAGATGTTAGGTACAGGAGTTGCTCAACTTCTTCCATTGTTAATGATGCCTATTTTAACGCGACTATATTCAGAGGAAGAGTTCGGTGTGTACTCTACATTCTTGGCGTATTCTGCAGTTTTAATTGTCGCTGTTAGTGCTAGGTATCAAGTAGCAATATTATTGCCAAAACAAGATGAGGATGCATTGAAGGTTTTTAAATTAAGTAATATAATTACTTCAGTTACTAGCTTATTCTTATTACTAATAAGTTTGGTGATTTATTTAGGTTTTAAAAATCCACTGAATCAAAATGGCTTGATTTTTTTAATTCCAATCTATGTGTTCTTTTTTGGTTTATGGCAATCATATTTTAATCTTTCAATAAGATTTAAGAAATTTAAAGTAACCGCTATCTCTAAAATAGTGCAGTCAATTGGCTATATTGGAATAAGTTGTATAATCGGATTAATTTTCACACCGTTAGGGTTAGTTTTAGGCAAGGCTGCTGGCGTATTATCATCACTTATGTTTATTATCTTTAAGCTTAAACCCAAGAAACATAGCTTTAGCGGTACTCAACTTAAAGAAGCTGCTCTAAAATATATAGATTACCCAAAGTTTAATTTAATCCCAGCACTTCTTGACACTCTATCTCTGCAAGCTCTAATAATATTAATAGGCTATTATTACACGGACCTTGAACTGGGGTATTTTGGACTTGCCAATATTTGTATTTCAGCACCGCTTGCACTAATTGGGGTGGCTTATAGAGATGTCTTTTATCAAAGAATTACTTCATTAATTAATGATAATCAAATAAGACACGCAAAATCTTTTTTTCTTAAATCTAGTGCTATTTTAGGCCTTTTAGGTGTTTCTATATTTTTTATTTTATTTTTTTATGGAGCAGATTTGTTTTCTTTTGTTTTTGGTCTCAAATGGTCTACTTCAGGCAAATTTGCTTCTATCCTGGCGTTTAGTTTAGTGTTTAGGTTAGTAGTAAGTCCACTTTCATCTATTCTTTATGCTACTGGCAAGGTAAAGATAGTATCACTATGGCAATCTATATATTTTGTAACAACATTTTCAACCTTGTTCATAGCTATTTTAATTTATAAATCAGATATTTACGCTCTTTTAAAGGTATATGTTTTACATGAAGTCGTTCTATATATGTTGTACTATTATTTACAATACAATAGTATAAATAAACTGATAAAATAATGTGCGGAATTTCAGGAATAATAGGTGCTAAGAATAAATCAAATTTGGAATTTGACTTAAGGTCAATGAATGATTTGATTTACCATAGAGGCCCTGATGCGGAAGGCTTTTATATTCATAACAACTTAGGCTTTGGACATAGGAGGCTCTCTATATTGGATTTATCAGAACAAGGAAATCAGCCTATGGACTATTCTCATTGTACTATTACTTACAATGGAGAAATATACAATTATATAGAAATAAAAAATACGCTTGTAAGCAAAGGGTATTCTTTTCGAAGTGATTCTGACACTGAGGTCATATTAGCAGCATACACAGAATGGGGTGTTAAGTGTGTTCAGTATTTTAATGGAATGTGGGCATTCGCAATTCATGATAAAAAGAAAGACATAGTCTTTTTAAGCAGAGATCGATTTGGAATCAAACCACTATATTTCATGGAACATGCCGGTACTTTTTACTTTGGTTCTGAAATAAAACAATTATTGTATTTCATTCCCAACCCTAAGGTTAACAGGCAAATTTTATTTGATTATTTATATTTATCATACCACCATCACACAAATAATACTTTTTTTAAAGGAATACAATCATTACCACATTCTCACAATGTAATTTACTCCATTAAAGATAATAGTTACTCAATAGATAAATATTACAACTTAAAAATAAATCCAGAATACTCAAAGCTTAGTTTAGAAAATGCCTTGCAGAAGCATAAAGAACTGATGAGTCAATCTATTAGGTTAAGACTAAGATCTGATGTTAAGGTGGGAACCTGCTTAAGCGGTGGTATGGATAGTTCTTTTATTGCGGCTAGCGCAGCGCCAATATACAAACAAAAGGCAAAAGATAATTTTACCGCAATTACAGCAAAGTCAATTGAAAAAAAAACGGATGAATCACAATACGCTAAGGAGATTGTAGACAGATATAATCTCGACTGGGAAACAACTAAGCCTTCAAAAAAGGATTTTTTGGAATCGGTTGATGAGGTTATTAAATTGCAAGAGGAACCTTTTGGTAGTCCCTCTATTATTATGCAGTATTTTGTGATGAAAAAGGCAAAAGAAAAAGGATGTATAGTGATGCTTGACGGTCAAGGAGGAGATGAAACCTTATTAGGTTATGATAGATATTATGCAACATACGTCAACCAGCAAAAAGGTCTTATAAATAAAATAAAAAGCTCTATAGAAGTAAGTAAAAACTCTAAACTTTCACTAAAAGATGTTGTTTTGTTTAATCTATATTTCAACAACAAGACTATAAGAAAAATTAGACAAATCAGAAGAAACAAATTTATAAAAAAGCCCTATAAAAAATATTTTAACAATGATTTACTGAGTCGAATTACGAAAAAGAATTCGAATATAGAAGAGTTGCAACATTCAGAAATTACCAAAACTCAACTACAAAAACTTCTTAAATATGAAGATAGAAATTCGATGTATAATTCCATTGAAGCAAGAGTCCCATTCATAGACCACAATATTGTTGAATTTGCAATTTCAATTCCTTTTGAATATAAAATGTTCGAAGGCTGGACTAAATATATATTAAGAAGAAATGGTACGGAAATCTTACCAAATACAATAACATGGAGAAAAAATAAATTTGGATTTGAATCTCCTAAAGATATTTGGCTTTCAGATAAAGCTTATTTTCTAGACCAAATACTAAAATCTCCCTTTATTAATAATTTTATTGACTCAAAAACTCTAATTAAGAGCAAGATTGATGCTATAACCCTTTGGAAATTATATAATATATCTGTATGGGCAAATAAATTTAACGTATCATTTTAGATTAACAAAATCACTAAAAAATGGAATTAGTTAACCGTTATTACTCTAGATATCAAACAGCTATTTTTACATTACTTTTAGTTAGTGGTTCAGTAAAGTTTATTTTTACAGATATCAATTTCCCAATCGATATCACACTTATTTTTTCGGTATTAATTTTTGGAGATATCATGTTGGGCCTGTTAGCAGGATCAAATAAAAATCGGAAATTCAATTCAAATCAAATATTTTTTTTGACGGCATTTATAGCGCTTTATGTTTTAATGCTATTTAGTCTAATCTACACAAAGTCTGAAAATTATGCATACCTTAAAACTTTTTACTTTATTCTGAATTTGATTTGTTTTATATATCCAATTTTTATTATACGATTTGATTACAATTTATTCTTTAAGCTATTATTAGTTGTTTTAATCTCTACATCCTTATGGTATTTATTGAAACGATACTTGGCATGGTACTCTCCTGACCCCAATGTAAGGTTTTACTTCAAAAGTTTTTCAGGAAGTTATTTATTGCTTTCAAATGCTTTATCTTTTAACTTTCTCTATTGCGTTTATAAGAAACAAACCAGGTTGGCAATTATAATTTTTCTTATAATGATAGCCTTAGGAGGTCGAGGGCCTATCATCTTTATTATAATTCTACTGTTTATATGGAAGTTTAAGATTATAACTAACTTTAAGGTGAGAAAACGGTTAATAAAAAAGATTTTATATGTTTTACTTTTAGTATTACCGGTGTTGTTTTATTTCAGAGAAAAAATTTTAGAGGTTTTTAGAGCTGGATTTGACAGGATTTTATCATTCTTGGATTATGGACATGATAAATCTGTAATATCCAGACTTGAATACCTATCTTTTACCTTCGATAAGATTTTTGATTCGATTGCTTCATTTTTTTTCGGTCATGGCATAGGCAGTTTTGGTGTTATGTATAATGGAATTGACAAGAAAGAATTTCCGCACAATATATTCTTAGAGGCTTTTTTTGAACTTGGGATAATGGGCTTTATTTTAACAATATTAATATTTATTTTACCTTTATTTATATATAAAAAGAAACCTATTGTAATAAAACTTATGTGTGTCTTTTTTCTGTTACATTCAATGAAATCAGGAAGCTTTGATGGTATGAGATTTATGTCTGCAGTTTATGGAATGTTAATTTTTTTTAGTTATGATGTATTCGAAAAAAAATTCAATTAGGAACCTAGGCTTATTCTTATTCCCTTTAACGTTGGCATTACCGTTACCTATGATTTACTCAGCCATCGCTTTTAATCTATTTATCGCATATTTAGTTTTAACAGTAAGGAAAACCGAAATAGCAACGCTAAAAAAAGCCATATTTCATCCCATAGCGCTTTTATTTATAATTTTATTCTTAAGTGACTCTTTAAATGTGATACTAATTCAAGATTTTAACAACCAATTATTTAGAGATGTAAGAGTCCCATTTTTAATTGCCCCAATAATTATGTTAATGCGAGCCGATTTGTTGAAGAAACATTATAAATCAGCTTTAATTATTTTTTCACTTAGTGTTTTTATTTATATAATAACGGCATGGGGATACGTATTTTACTTTTATTCATTTAAGTATCCAAACTATATTTTTGATTTTACTGATCACTACGTTGTTTATGTATTATCAAATGAATTCCCATACAGTATACATCATACATATATTGGTATGTATATTCTAATTGTTACGGTTTACTTTTTTTATAATACCCTTATTACAAAAAAAATTAAATTATTTACGGGAATTATTGTAAGTCTCTTTTTTTTATTTAATAGTTTTTATATTGGTGGCAAGGGGACTTCCTTTTTAATTATTGCTTTCATGCTAATTATTATTAGCAAGTCTCTTATTAAAAACCAAATTAAAGGATTTATATTTTATTTGGGCGTTTTTAGCCTAGTTTGTTTAATTGGATTATACGGTATTAAAGAATGGTTATCTATTAGCATAGAGAGCAGTGTAGGCTTTAGATATGACGTATATATAAGGTGTATAGAAGTTATAAAGGAAATATTTCCTTTTGGGATAGGTAAAGATGGATTAAACAACATTTTATTAGACAGTGCCAACCTCTCATCTGGTGCTTTAATTACGCATAACATATATTTTAATGAATCAATTATCAATGGTCTTTTAGGATTATTAACGTTATTGTCATTGCTATCATATTTATTTTATAAAGGGTATAGGAACTGTACTATTTTTACTTTATTTGTGATATCAATTATTCTCATTGGCGCAACAGAAGATTTATTAAGTCGTCAAAGAGGCGTATTGTTTTTCACCTATTTGGCATTATTGTTTTTTATAAATGTTAAAGGTGATAATGAAAATCGAAAACACAATGCAATTATCGAGGAAGAATAATTTTGATTTAATCAGGGTATTAGCTGCTTTACAAGTTGTATATGTGCATGCATCAAAACATCTGTTTGCCTCTACTCCTAAGTCTGATACTTACTTATATTATATAAATGAAATTATAGAAAAGTTCCCTGGAGTTCCTATTTTTTTTACTGTAAGCGGTTTTTTAGTTTACTGGTCCTTAGAAAGAAACCAAAACAATCTAACTAAGTTTTTTAAAAACAGACTCCTACGCATTTATCCGGGATTATGGGCTTGTTTACTTATAACTATTGTTCTTCTATTAATATTTGGCGCAGTTGAAGTTGAAGATTTTGGAAATAAACAATTATATATCTGGTTATTTAGTCAATTAACCTTTTTCCAATTTTACACTCCCGATATAATTAGAGATTTTGGTGTTGGCACTCCTAATGGAAGTTTATGGACAATAACAGTTGAGCTTCAATATTATCTTATTTTACCAATTATCTTTTTTTTATTGACTAAACTTAAAAAGAAACTATATAAGAATATATGTTTATTTATCATCATTTTAAGTTCGTTGATATTTGCTTATTTTATAAAAAACAATTACCACGTAGATACAATTATAAATAAGTTAGCTGCAGTTACTGTATTGACTTATCTTTATAATTTTTTGTTTGGTATCTTAATTTTTATTAATTGGAATTCTATAAAAAAGTATATTGAAAACAAGGTAATTTATTGGCTTAGTTTTTATTTGATATATATAATACTATTTTATTTTATAGGTAACATGTACGGCAAAGGTTATGTACCAAACCTGTATGGTGTTACAGGTTTTTTATTATTATCAATATTGACAATTTCTCTAGCGTATTCAAAACCAATCCTAATATTTCTTACAAAAGGTAATGATATTTCTTACGGGGTATATATTTATCACATGCTTGTTATAAACACTTTAATTGAACTAAACATAAATACAAAAATATCATTCATCTTCTCATTTATTTGTTCAATTTTATTGGGCATTTTATCATGGAGGTTAATTGAAAAGAAGGCTTTAAAATTTAAAAGTAGATGATAAAAGCTAAAGTTAGTATTGAAAGAATAATAATTGTATTTGCAGTTTTAATGTTCATTGGTAATTTATTAGTTAAGTTATCAATGTTTTATTTCGATGGTTCATTTAATAGAATTAATGGTTATATAAAACTATTTTTTGAAGCCATCTTTGTGTTTTTCATTGTTAAAAACTTCAAATTCAGTAAAATAGTATTATACCCATTAGGCCTCATAACAGTTATGTTCATAGGACAATTAATCTCTGGTGTAAGTCTAGCAAATATTATAACTTCTTATTCTAATGGCAACCTATATATACTTAATAGTTTAATTTATGTGTTTATTTTCATTTGTGCAGTTAAGTTTTCAAAAGTTAATCAAAATGTTTATCTCAGTATTATAAAAGTATTGGAGAAGGCCTTGTTGATTAACAGTTTTTTTATAATTATCGGAGCCATATTAAGTATTGAGTTTTTTAGGACTTATGGATTATCTGGACGGTTTGGGTACAATGGCTTTTTTGCCAAAAATGGTGAAGTAAGTTACTTATATATGATATTGATAATATTCTATTACTATAGGTATATTTTTATGAAGCAAACGTCATTATTTTTTGGAATACTCATCGTTGCATCTTCTATACTCATCGGAAAAAAGGTTATGTTTTTATTTTTATTTTTATTGCTAATCTTTCACTTTTCTTTCGTTCATAAACGCAAATTTTTTTTTAGGATTTTACTATTAGTTTTAGTACCAATTTTCACTGTATTCAGTTCAAAAATAATAGCTTTAATTTTAAATGTTTCTAATTTTTGGAGAACAGTTTACGAACAATATGGGTTAATGGGTGCAATAACATCAACGAGGTCACAAATTCTCGAAGGGACAATAAATTTTATTGAACAAAAGTGGAAATTTTTAAATTATGCATTTGGAGGAATAGACTTCTTAAAATATAGAGTTGAATTTGAGTTTGTAGATTTATTTTTATTTCTTGGAGTAGTAGGTCTTCTTATATATTTGTACTTTTTGAAAACACATATATTTTCAAAAAACAATAAACTTTTAAATTCATTGGTACTAATTTTTTTATTATGTAGTTCCTTTTCAGGCGGATTATTTATAAGTGTAACATGCATGATAATGCTTTATTCTTTAATTCAAGAATTAAAAAATCTAAAAAATGTCAATTAAAACAGTTCTAATAATTACTAAAACTAAATGGAGTGAGCCGCCAAGGATTAGACATCAGGTAACAAAATTGCTAATTAACAATGGTTATGAAGTAATATTCATTGAAAAAAACACATATAAAAGCATTTTATTAAAAAGCAGGAAAGAAGATGGCATTCAGTTTTTCTCGCATGCGGAATTAATACATCATCAACTTAGATACTTTCCATTATTGCAGAGAATAAACAATCGATTTGAGAGATTATACTTAAAAAAAATTTCAAAATTAAAACCTTTTGATATAGTTATAAATTTTTGCTATGATTATAGTTTTCTAAAGAATATTTTTCCAGACAAAAAAGTTATTACTGTCATTAATGACGATTTTGAGGAACAAGCAAAGTATGGAATGAAAACTCAAATTAGGAATCAACTCAGAAAAACATGCATAAATTCTGACAATGTTTTAACTGTTTCCTATCCTCTGTTTGACAAGTTAAAAGCCTATAAAAACAACGTACAGCTTTTTTTACCTTGGAGTAACAACACGTATTCAAAGCCAAAGGAATTAAAGGTTAAACGAAATACAGTATTATATTTTGGCTTTATTAGTCGTTTAGATTGGAGTGTTGTTTATAAATTGATTGAGCAAAGTCATTATAATTTTAGATTCATAGGGCCAACCGTAAGAAAATCAGATGAAGTACAATTAGAAGACTTAAAAAGATTTAATAATTTTGAGCACATCTCATTTCAGCGTTTGGAAGAATTAAATGTTGATGATGTCTTTTGTTCTATATTACCATACGACCCAAATATTAGAAGTGTACAGGCATGTACAGTAAGTAACAGGGCTTTTAATTTGCTGTCATTGGGTATTCCTTTAGTTTATGGCGATTTAAAACATATTATTAAAGCTCCTGACTCGATTATCAGAACAAATAAAAATATAGATGACTATAATAAATCGTTAAAATTTTATTTTAACAATTATTACAAAATACAATATGATATTAAGCTTTTCTTGGAAAGTCACTATCAGGATAATAGGTGGAAAATTTTACACGAATTAATAAAAAATTGAAGTATCATTGGATGAAACAAATATTACAATCTTTCAAAACTGGTGTAACCGAATTAGCAGAATTACCTTCTCCGCAAGTCAAGGCAGGACAAGTTTTAATCCAAACTACAAGAAGTTTGGTGTCTTTAGGCACTGAACGCATGTTGGTGGAATTTGGAAAAGCCTCATTAATCCAAAAGGCAAGACAGCAACCAGACAAAGTGAAAATGGTACTTGACAAAATAAAAACAGAAGGTTTAATGCCTACTATCGAGACAGTTTTTAATAAGTTAGAGCAACCACTACCTTTAGGATATTGTAATGTGGGAAAAGTGGTCGCCGTTGGAAAAGGAGTGACTGATTTTAATGTTGGAGACAGAGTAGCTTCCAATGGTCAACACGCAGAATTTGTATCTGTGCCACAAAATTTATTAGTGCATATTCCTGATAATATCTCTGACGAAGAAGCAGCTTTTACAGTTATAGGTTCTATTGGTTTACAAGGAATACGATTGGTAAACCCTACAATGGGAGAAACTATAGTTGTTATTGGTTTGGGACTTATTGGATTGCTTACTGCAGAAATGTTGGTTGCCAATGGGTGCAAGGTCATAGGATATGATTTAGATGATAATAAAGTAGTCATTGCCAAAGAAAAAGGCGTCATTGCATTTAATCCTTTGAAAGGTAATGACCCTGTAAAATTCGTTCTCGACAACACCGGCCAGATAGGCGCAGATGGTGTTATTATTACGGCTTCTGCAAAAACAAATGATATAATTTCGCAAGCAGCTCAAATGAGCAGAAAACGTGGTCGTATTACACTTGTTGGTGTCATCGGTCTGAATATTTCAAGGGCTGAGTTTTACGAAAAAGAACTCTCATTCCAAGTATCTTGCTCCTATGGACCAGGAAGGTATGATGATGATTATGAGTTTAAAGGCATAGATTATCCTCTCCCATTTGTGCGTTGGACAGAAAAAAGAAACTTTGAAACAGTCTTACAGCTTATATCTTCAGGAAAGCTACAAGTAAAAAAGCTTATATCAGAAATAGTTCCATTAGAAGATTACGATAAAATATACGGAGATATTGGAAATTCAAAAGCCATTGCCTCTATTATTAGATACAGTGAAGACACCAAACCCGAAAACACGATAGTTGTCAACAAAAAAGGACTAGAATCAACAAAAGGGATTATTGGTCTTATAGGCGCAGGAAACTTTACCAAAATGACTTTGTTGCCAGCCTTAAAAGGGACAGATGCACAAATAAAACATATTGTTTCTTCGGGAGGTGTAAACGGAACCGCATTGGCAAGAAAGCATAATATTGCACAAAGTACAACAGATTATGATTTAGTCCTAGACGATAATGAAGTTGACTTAGTAATGATTACAACACGTCACAACCTGCATGCAAATATGGTAATTAAGGCCTTGGATAAAGGAAAGCACGTCTTTGTAGAAAAACCTTTGGCACTTAATCCTCAGGAACTCGAAACCATAGAAAAAAGCTATGAGAAAAGCGATGGAACGCTAATGATTGGTTACAATCGTCGTTTTTCTTTGCATACTCAAAAAATAAAGTCATTAGTAGGCAATGCGCCTATGAATATTATTGCAACAATGAATGCTGGTGCTATTCCGCCAGAAGTGTGGGTGCATGATATGGCCGTTGGAGGCGGAAGAATTATTGGAGAGGCATGTCACTATTTAGACCTTATGGTATACTTGTCAGGTAGCAAAATAAAATCGGTTTGTATGAACGCTTTGGGAGAAAATCCTGCTGAAAACACCGATAACGCTTCCATCTTAGTTAAATTAGAAAATGGTTCTACAGGTGTCGTTAATTACTTTGCAAATGGTTCAAAATCTTATGCAAAAGAACGTTTAGAAGTCTTTTCACAAGAGAAAACACTTATCATGAACAATTTCATTAAGACAACAGGTCATGGCACAAAAGGTTTTTCTAAGCTTAAAACTAAACTGGACAAAGGACACAAAGCCCAATTTGGAGCGATTGTCAAAAAAATAAAAAATGGCGATATTGCATTGATTCCTTATGACGAGTTAATTAATGTTACTAAAGCAAGTTTTGCAGCTATACAAAGTCTTAAAGAAGGAAGATGGGTTGAAATAGAGGCCTAGAACTTAATAGATTTTAATAGTATCATGATTCAAAAAATTAAACAGGTAGCTAATCTTATCTCCAACATGGGATTGCGTTACCTGTTCTATAAGATATTTTATATCATAAAAACAAAATTAGGCTGGCAAAAAAAAACATTCCCTACTCAACCTAAGCAAAATCAATATATTTCATTAGAACACTGGCGAAGCAAGTTACCACCATTTTTCTTTTATGGAAAGACCATTCCAAATTTACCAAAACATCAACATCAAGAACTTAGAGACGCTTTTGAAGACATTGAAAAAGGCATCTTTACGTTTTTCAATAAGACCAAAATAGAATTAGGTAGCGACTACAACTGGCTGGTAAATCCATCTACAGGATATCAATATGATATAAATAAGCATTGGTCTGAAGTACAAGACTTGTCAAAAGAAGCTGGTGACATCAAATATATATGGGAGAAGGCGCGCTTTTCATTTGTATATGATATCATTCGCTATGATTATCATTTTGAAGATGATCAATCACAATTCGTATTCAAGGAGATTGAAGATTTCATAATAAAAAACCCAATTAATCAAGGGCCAAACTACAAATGCAGTCAAGAAATTAGCCTAAGAGTTATGAATTGGACCTTTGCTTTATATTATTACAAAGATTCACCAAACTTGACTGAGACACTATTTCAAAAAATAATGCACAGTGTATACTGGCAAATTCACCATGTTTACCATAACATCCATTTTTCACGGATTACGGTTAGAAATAATCATGCCATTACAGAATCTCTGATGCTATATTTATCTGGAAAACTATTTCCTTTTTTCCCAAATGTTTACACTTGGAGTAAAAAAGGAAAAAAATGGTTTGAGCAAGAAGTTGCTTATCAGGTCTATGAAGATGGTACGTTTTTGCAGTTTTCTATGAACTACCATAGAGTTGTTGTTCAACTCCTCACATGGGCAATTCAATTAGCAAAACTAAACAATGAAACATTTGATAAAATTATATACCAACGTGCAAAAAAATCAATTGAATTCTTAGGTGCCTGTTTAGATCCAATAACGGGTAAGTTGCCTAATTACGGTTCAAACGATGGCGCATTATTCTTTAAACTCACCAATGATGATTATAGAGTTTACCGTTCTCAATTAGATGATTTATATGCTGTTTTAAATGGGGAAACCTGTTTTAACAGTAGAAGCTCACTTTGGTACGGAATTAAACCTAAACAACAAGAAAAAGCAGATGTTTCAGAAATTAGCACTTTTAAAAAAGGCGGATATTTCATTTCGCAAGATGGAAATACAAAAACTTTTATACGGTGTGGTGCTTACAAGGACAGACCTTTTCAGTCTGATAATTTACACATAGACATTTGGGTAGATGGCATCAATTACTTAAGAGATTCAGGCTCATACAAGTATAATGCAAGCGCAGCAGACCTTAACTATTTCAATGGTTCAGAAGGACATAATACAATTAGCGTTGGTAAAGCAAACCAAATGCAAAAAGGCGGACGCTTTATCTGGTATTATTGGGTGAAAAAAGCCAAAGCAAGCTTAAAAAAGGAACAAAATACAATTAAGTTTAAAGGTAAGATTAATGCTTTTAAACAACTTGGTAATAACATTTGGCATATTAGAAAAGTATCTAAACCAAAAGGTAAGAATAGTTGGGAGGTTTCTGATTGTATTAAAAACAAAGGAAATCATAAAATATATCAATACTGGCACTTGCACCCAGATTATGCAAATGCTATAAAAATTACGGCAATTGATAAAAAAGGTGAAATCCTTGAGCCATTAATCGAAGAAAAATGGTATTCTGGGTATTATGGTCTTAAAGAGAAGTCAATAAGACTTACCTTTGAAACTCAAACAAATAAATTAAATACTACAATACGTATCAAATAATAGATGAGAATATTACTAATTCATCAATATTTTCTAGAAAAGGGAGATGGTGGTGGATCACGTTTTAACGAAATGGCACAAGTGTGGGCAAATCAAGGCCACAACATAACCGTGCTCGCTGGTATGGTTCATTATAGCACAGGAAAAAAGGGAAGCCGGTATAAAGGAAAATTCACCTTTAAAGACAAAAGTTTCTATGACAATGTAGATGTTGTGCGTTGCCATGTATCTGAAAGTTATAATGTTAGTTTTTTAGGTAGATTGTGGGCCTATTTCTCGTTTGTATTCTCTAGTATTTATTCAGGGTTGTTCAAAACCAAAGGGGAATTTGATGTGATTTTAGTAACCTCACCACCACTTTTTGTAGGAATCACAGCTTACATATTATCTAAGCTGAAGCGTACGCCATTTGTTTTTGAAATTCGTGATTTATGGCCAGAATCTGCTATTGACACAGGTGTTTTAAAAAATGGAATGATTATAAAATTTGCTTATTGGTTTGAAAAATTTATCTATAAAAAAGCAAAACTCATTAATGTCTTGACGCCCGCTTTTAGAGATAAATTGATACTTGACAAAAAAGTGCCAGCAAAAAAAGTAATTTTTATACCTAATGCGGCAGATTTTTCTTTGGCAGAAAAAGTACAGCAAGACTTTGACGCAGTCGCTTTCAAAAAAGAATTGGGTTTGAGCGATAAATTTGTGATTACTTATGTGGGTGCTCATGGCGTTGCTAATCATTTAATTCAATTGGTAGAAGCCGCAGAAAAACTTACTGAAACTAATATTGTTTTTCAGTTAATTGGAGCAGGAATGCGCAAGGAAGCTTTAATAGAAGAGGTTAAAAAGAGAAATTTATCTAATGTAATATTTAGAAATCCGGTACCTAAACAAGAGGTCTTTAAATATATTTTAGCGTCTGATGCAGGAGCTTCTGTGTTAAAAAAAGTAGACACCTTTAAAACTATTTACTCAAACAAAACGTTTGATTATATGTCCTGTAAACGTCCAGTCTTTTTGGCAATTGATGGCGTCTCTAGACAATTGGTCAATGATGCAAAATGCGGTGTATATGTAGATCCAGAAAATAGTAAAGCCATCGCAAAAGGAGCAAAAGCATTATCAAATATGAGTGCGGTAGATATTAACCAAATGGGTGAAAACGGGTACACTTTCGCAAAGTTACACTTTGATAGAGATGACCTTGCCAAGGAATATATTAATAAAATTTATGGAATATTAAAGTAATGTATCGACTTTTTCTAAAAAGAATTTTTGATTTTTTGTTAGCGCTAATAGGAATAATTTTATTAAGTCCTGTATTTTTAGTTGTATTAGTCTTACTTATAACAAACAACCAAGGCAAACCATTTTTCTTTCAAAAAAGACCAGGTAAAAACGAAAAAATCTTTAATGTCATAAAGTTTAAAACAATGACTGACAAAAAAGACCCTCATGGCCAATTATTACCTGATGCAGACAGATTAACTAAACTCGGTGTATTTATTAGAAAAACATCATTAGACGAAATCCCTCAATTAATAAATGTCCTAAAAGGCGATATGAGCCTTATAGGCCCAAGACCATTATTACCAGAATATTTACCATTATATAACGCCACACAAAAAAAAAGGCATGATGTAAAACCCGGAATTACGGGTTGGGCACAAGTCAATGGTAGAAATGCCATTAGCTGGAAACAAAAGTTTGAATTTGATGTCTACTATGTTGAAAATATTAGCTTTATTTTTGATGTAAATATTTTCTTTCTCACCATAGTGAAAGTATTTAGAACAGAAGGAATCAATAACGAAGGTCAAGCAACAACAACACGTTTTTTGGGTAATGAAAAATAATACATACGTTTTATACGGAGCAAGCGGACATTGCAAAGTCATTTTAGACATAATAAAGCTTATTGGTGGTCAAGTAAAATTCATAGTCGATGATGACAACTCAAAAGAAGAGTTGTTAGGAGTAAGCATCCTATCTGCAGACGCTATAAAAAGTGTGCATAGCAATCTAGCCATATCAATTGGCTGTAATCAAACTAGAAAAGAAATAGTCGATTCGATTGAATCAGACGTTTATGCAACATTAATTCATCCTAAATCGACAATAGATTCAACTGTAAAAGTAAAAGAAGGCACTGTAATTATGGCGGGTTCGGTAATTAATTCATCTACTGTTATAGGAAAACATTGCATAGTTAATACCTCTGCCTCAATTGATCACGATTGTGTAATAGGAGATTTTGTACATATCTCACCTAATGCAACCTTGTGTGGTAATGTTGCTGTTGGAGAAGGATCTCATATAGGTGCAGGAAGCGTTATTATTCAAGGGATTAATATTGGAAAAAACGTAGTTGTTGGCGCAGGAAGTGTAATTGTTTCTGATGTACCAGATAATGTGACTATCATTGGTAATCCAGGCAAAATATTAAAAAATAATCATGACAAACTCTAAAATATGGCTATCCTCCCCGCATATGGGAGGCACTGAACAAAACTATGTCAATGAGGCTTTTGAGTCTAACTGGATAGCACCTTTGGGTCCAAATGTAACAGGGTTTGAGAATGATCTTGAAAGCTATTTAGGGAAAAATAAACATATAGCAGGATTATCATCAGGCACCGCAGCAATCCATCTAGCCTTAGTTCAGCTCGAAGTAAACCAAGGAGACGAGGTTATATGCCAAACATTCACATTCTGCGGTTCAGCCAATCCAATTATCTACCAAGGTGCAACACCTGTTTTTGTAGATAGTGAAAATGACACATGGAATATGTGCCCAAATCATCTTGAAGAAGCCATAAAAGATAGAATATCGAAAGGTAAAAAACCAAAAGCAATTATTTTGGTGCATCTCTATGGTATGCCAGCAAAAATAAATGAATTATTGGCTGTAGCCCAAAAATACAAAATCCCAGTTATTGAAGATGCTGCGGAAGCACTAGGCTCTTCATACAAAGGTAGAAAGTGCGGTACCTTTGGTGATTATTCTGTTTTATCCTTTAATGGCAATAAAATAATCACAACCTCAGGCGGCGGTGCATTAGTTTGTAATACTGAAGAACAAAAGAAACAAACGATCTTCTATGCTACTCAAGCTAGAGATAATGCGTCACATTACCAACATTCAAAAGTGGGCTATAATTATAGAATGAGTAATATCAGTGCTGGTATCGGAAGAGGACAAATGGAAGTTTTGGACAAGCATGTTGGGCTACGTCAAAAAATGAATCTTTTTTATAAGAATCTTTTTAAAGATATTAATGGAGTTGAAGTTTTTAAAGAACCAAACGAAAATTATGAGTCCAACCATTGGTTGAGTTGTATTACCATAGAAAATGATAGTGATTTTAGTAAAGCGGATTTTCAGAGTGCTATGTCCGAAGCAAATATTGAAACCAGACCACTATGGAAACCAATGCATCTACAACCGGTATTTAAAGATTTACCATATTTTGGGAATAATGAAAGCGAAACACTATTCAATAAAGGCCTATGTTTGCCAAGCGGATCAAACTTAACAGATGATGATAGAGATAGAATTTTTAACGTGGTGTCTAAATTTAAATAGACAACAATTTTAATATTTCTCTATTCGCATTATAATTAAGATATTTGTGTACATTATAAATAGCAAACATATTGATGTACAAAAAATTTAAACAAGCACTTTCTCAGGTATTAGAATCTAGTAAAAAACGATTAGATTTTAAAAACATCAATTATTTACCTAGATGGGTTATACTTGGATTTGATTTTTTTATAGTAGTAGTATCGCTTGTTACTACTAAATTAATAATAAGTAGAATAAAAGATCAAAGTTTTGATATTACGTTATCATCGACTGAGTTAGTAATACTATTTGTTAATGTTGTATTTTTTATTTTATATAGGACTTATGCTGGTCTTATAAGACATTCGACTTTCTTAGATGCAGTAAGGTTTTTGGTTGCTTCTATTTCTACTCTGATAGTAATTTTAGTTTATTACTATGTTTATTATCTCTATACTGCCACTGAGATAATATTTATTCCCACACTTTTAATTTACTCTGTAATATCCTTTTGTGGATTATTTCTGTTTAGAGTCCTTGTAAAACAAGTTTTTGAAGTTTACTTAAACTATAGTAATAAGGATAATGAACTTAGAGTCTTGGTATATGGGACCGATGAAAATGCAATAGCGATAGCAAGTGCTTTAAAATCCGAAAAGCCCAACAGATATTTAGTTGTAGGTTTCATTGACAAAGAAGAAAGAAATAAAAGTAAACAAATACTTGGACTACCAATTATTAGCATTCAACGAAATATTGCTTTAACACTAAGAATTTATAAGGCTCAAGCTTTAATTATAGCCGATAAGAACATAACAAAACAAGAGACAGTAGCTTTAATAGATAAGTGCTTAGATTACAACCTTAAAGTATACAGGGCACCTCTTTTATCTGATATTGAAGAAAATAAAAATATAACAATTCAGATTGAGAAAATACAAATAGAAGATATTTTAGAACGCGATCCTATTAAGCTTGATAATAAACTTGTGGCCAAAGAAATTTTTAATAAATGTGTAATTGTCACTGGCGGTGCAGGTTCTATTGGAAGTGAAATAGTTCGTCAAGTTGCAGGGTATAAACCAAAAAAACTTATAATAATTGACCATGCAGAATCTCCATTATATCAAATACAGCTAGAAATTAAAAATACTTTTCCTAAATTAAATTTCGAAGCTATTATTAATGATATAAGAAATTTCGAAAAAACAGAATCAATTTTTCAACAAAACACTCCTGATGTGGTATTTCATGCAGCTGCATATAAACATGTGCCTCTAATGGAAAATTATCCTGCCGAGGCAATATTTGCCAATGTACAGGGTTCAAAAAATATAGCAGATTTAGCTTTAAAGTATAATGCTGAAAAATTTGTAATGGTTTCAACAGATAAGGCTGTTAATCCAAGTAACGTAATGGGTGCTTCCAAAAGAATTGCTGAGATTTATGTTCAGGCACTTCAAGAATATTCTAATAGAGACTTAAAAAAAACCACCGGTTTTGTAACTACTAGGTTTGGAAATGTATTGGGAAGTAATGGCTCAGTTGTCCCTTTATTTAAAAGACAAATTGAAGAAGGTGGTCCACTAACCATAACACATCCAGATATTATTCGTTATTTCATGACCATTTCTGAAGCCTGTCAACTAGTTATTGAAGCAGGAGCCATGGGTAATGGAGGTGAAGTTTTTATATTTGACATGGGAGAAGCTGTTAAAATAATTGATCTTGCTAAAAAAATTATTAGACTTGCAGGATACACGCCATATAAAGAAATAGATATTAAAGTCATTGGGTTAAGGCCAGGAGAAAAATTATACGAAGAATTGCTAAACAAAAACTCTTCAACCTTACCAACATACAATGATAAAATTATGATTGCTAAAGTGGAAACATATGATTATGCTAAAGTTTGTAATGATATTTCCGAGCTTTTAGAATTTGCAAATTCTCAGAATAAAGATGCGATTGTCAAAAAAATGAAAGCTATAGTCCCAGAGTTTATAAGTATGAATTCTGACTATAAAAAACTTGATTAATAAAAATTCACAATAAATAATGGATATAACCGTAGTAGGGACAGGTTATGTGGGTCTAGTAACAGGGACTTGTTTGGCTGAAACAGGAAATGATGTTCTTTGTATCGATATAGATGAGTCGAAAATAGAGATTATGAAAAGTGGTCAAGTTCCTATATACGAGCCCCATTTAGATCCATTATTTCAAAGAAATGTAAAAGCGGGTAGATTAAATTTCTCTTCACAATTACAAGAAGGATTAAATCATGGTGAGATAATTTTTTTGGCATTACCGACACCTGAAGATGAAGATGGATCAGCGGATTTAAAATATGTAATAGGAGTTGCTGAAGAAATTGGAAAACGAATTAGCGATTACAAAATAATTGTAGATAAAAGCACTGTCCCAGTTGGCACGTCAGAAAAAGTGAGAGATGCAATTTCAAAACATACAAATATAGATTTTGATGTTGTATCCAATCCAGAGTTTTTAAGAGAAGGCTTTGCTGTTGATGATTTTCTAAAACCAGAACGGATTATAATTGGTTCAAGTAGTGATAAAGCTACTGAGCAAATGAAAAAACTCTACAAGCCATACGTAAGATCTGGTAACCCTATTATAGTAATGGATGAAAAGTCTGCCGAACTCACAAAATATGCAGCAAATGCATTTTTAGCTACCAAAATTACATTCATGAATGAGATTGCTAATTTTTGTGAAAAAGTTGGTGCAGATGTAGATAAAGTTAGAATTGGAATAGGAACAGATTCTCGCATTGGTAAACGCTTTTTGTTCCCTGGAATTGGATACGGAGGCTCATGTTTTCCAAAAGATGTCAAAGCACTTCATAAATCTGGCAAAGACTCCAACTATGATTTTAAAATTCTAGATGCCGTATTAGATGTGAATGCTAAACAAAAACTTGTATTAATACCAAAAATTAGAGATCATTTTAAGAATGATTTAAAAGGAAAGAATATTGCTGTTTGGGGATTGGCATTCAAACCGGAGACAGACGATATAAGAGAGGCGCCATCATTAGAGATTATTAATACGCTTTTGGAGAATAATTGTAATATAACAGTATATGACCCAGAGGCAATGCCAAATGTGAAATATAAGTTAGCTGAGAAAGTTTTATATGCTAAAAGTATGTATGACACTCTAGATAAGGCCGATGCTTTAATTATTTGTACAGAATGGAGTATTTTTAGAACACCTGATTTCAATAAGGTAAAAGAGCTGATGAGAAGCCATACTATTTTTGATGGTAGAAACC
>Ga0206129_10001528_pt1 | contig 30982 bp, 29 predicted proteins | sample Helgoland_Spring_8_FD_148616 | JGI IMG/M metagenome (GOLD analysis project Ga0206129, IMG submission 148616) | Pelagic subsurface seawater microbial communities from Kabeltonne, Helgoland, North Sea - Helgoland_Spring_Bloom_20160502_2 | ecosystem: Environmental > Aquatic > Marine > Epipelagic ...
TCGAGATTCACGACTCGACGCGCAACGCAGCGATTGGGAAAAAGCGTCGAGCTTTCTGACCCTCCGCGACCATCGGAAGCCTTTTTCTCAAGACCTTAAAAATCCCCATCCGTCAGCTTAAGGTTTTCAGGGCACTAGTGGTGCTTGATGGAGAATTTCTCGGCGGTGGGGTCGGCACCTTCGTTGACGGTCCAGTAGATAGAAAAACCTTTATAGAGGGGTCGCTCGCCCTTGTCCTCGAAGCGGAGCTTGGAATTCTCCGAGGCGGTGAGGTTCCAGCGGAGGCCGCCGTAGCCTTCAGTGCGGACTTCGGCGGCGATGAAGCCGTCCTCACTTTTCTTGGCAGGATTCATGGTGTCGAGGAAGTCCAGCTTGCTGCGCTCGAACTTGCCGAGATCGAGACGGATCTCGTCGCGGCGGGCTTTTTTCTTGAACTTTTTCTGCTGCTCCTCGGTCTCGACATCGCTGGATTTGTAAGGGAGGAAATCGATGGAGATGGCGAGGTGGAGGGGGTTTTTCAAGCTGCCCTTGTCGGTGATGCGGCCGGAGAGGCAGACGGCTCCTCGTTCTTCGCTGACGGTGATCTCGAATTTGGCGTCGCCGGTAACGATGCCGCGAAAGGTGACGGGCTGCTTGGGATCGAGGGAGGCGGGGCTGTCGCTGGTGAAAGCGTCGGGATCGATCTTCTTGCGGATGGTTTTGCCGCTGGGGAGTGTCTCGATGATGTCGAACTTGACCTTTATGGGGTTGGTGCTGGCGATGGGTGTGCCGTCGCGTTTGAGGGGCTTGAAAAGTGTGTTGCCTTTGGAGCTGACGCCGAAGCTGGCGCCCCGGTCCTTGAAGCCGACGAAGTATCCGAGCCAGGGCTTATCTTTCATCATGGGGAGATCGGCGCGGGCGGGGAGGGCTCCGGTGAGCGCGACGAGAAGGAAGATGGAGAGATATTTCATACTGCATAGGAGCGTATTTGGGACGGCGGTGCAAGAGAGGAGTGCCGGGTGAGGGGTCATCCTTTTCTCAGGAAATCTGCTTAAGTCAGTGCCATTCGGTACCAGGTGTCTCATTTGATCAATCAATACACCGCCATCGGCACCATCACCCCGTCCTACGATACGGACGGCAACGCCACCGCCTATCCCCTCCCTGCGCATCTCTCCGCCAACTCGACCCTCGTATGGGACGCGGAAAACCGCCTCATCAGCGCCACCGTCAACAGCGTGACGACCACCTACCGCTACGACTCCGGCGGCAGGCGCATCGCCACCGTCGTTACCGGGGGCGCGGCCACCCTCGTGATTTACGACGGATGGAAGCCCATCGCAGAATACACTGGCACCACTCTTGAAAAGAGCTACACATGGGGAATGGATTTATCGGGTTCAATGCAAGCAGCAGGCGGCGTAGGCGGTCTTCTCCTGATCCCTGATCCCTGATCCCTGTGAGAAATGCTTTGCGGGAGGGGCTTGGCTGGGTTTCTCTGACGAGAGAACATATGAAGGCCGAAGAACTATCGCAATCCGCTGCCACCGATGCGGCGCCGCCCGAGGGGATTTCCATCGCAGCGAAGGCGCTGTGGCAGGCGCGGGCGGGGAACTGGGATGCGTCGCACGATCTCTGCCAGGATGTTCCGGGAGCGGCAGGCTCCTGGATCCACGCATGGCTGCACCGGCAGGAAGGCGATCTCGGCAATGCCGGCTACTGGTATTCGAGGGCGGGGCGGGAAATGCCGGGCAAGGGCGTTTCCCTGGATGAGGAGTGGATGGCGATTGCCCGGGAGTTGGTTGACTGAGCGGAACACCCCATTATGGATTTCTCGCAACGAAAAGATATTTGGATCTCGCCCTACCGGCTGCGGGCGCGGGGATTCCTGAATGCGGTCTCGGCAAGGCGAGAGTTCGAGGGTGTTCTGATCCGTGCTGGGAATGGCTACGGCTGCATCCATCCGTGGCCGGAATTGGGCGACCCTCCGCTGTCGAAATGCATTGAGGATCTCAAGGGGCGGCGCTTCTGGCCCATCGTGCGGCGGGCGATGAGGTGTGCGGAGTTCGACAACGCGGCGCGGAGTGAGGAGGAGTCGCTGTTCGAGGAGATGGAGGTGCCGCGCAGTCATGCGACGCTGGTGGACGCGGATGCGAAGGAACTGGCGGCGGCGGTGGAGGCGGGTTTCGACACGGTGAAGCTGAAGGCCGGGCGCGATGTGGCGGCGGATGCGGATTTCCTTGAGGCGATGGTGAAGGCGCATCCGGCGTTGAAGTGGCGGCTAGATTTTAACGAGGCGCTGGAGGTGGCGGCGGCGGAGGTATTTCTAACAGGGCTATCGCCGCAGGCGCGGATGGCGATCGATTTCATCGAGGATATCTGTCCATTCTCGGAGAGTGCGTGGCAGGGGCTTTGGAAGAAACATCGGGTGCCACTGGCGGTGGATCGCGAGTCTGGGCCGCACTGCAAGGCAGCGCAGTTGACGGTGATCAAGCCGGCGGTGGACGAGCCGTTCCTGTTGGGCGAAGCGGCGGCGATGAACGGACAGGCGGTGGTAATGACGAGCTACATGGATCATCCGCTAGGTCAGGCATTCGCGGCATGGGAGGCGGCGCGGACGGAGTTGCTGTTCCCCGGACTGGTGAAGACCTGCGGGTTGCAGACGCACCATCTCTTCGAGAAGGATGCTTTTACGGAGGTTCTTGGGGAATGGAAGCCGGACTTCAAGGTGCCGGGCGGAACGGGGCTGGGATTCGACGATCCACTGGCGGCTCTGGCATGGGTTAAACTGTGAGCGAGACATCGGTGAACGGACAAACGATAAGATCGACGGAATTCTGGGAGGACGCGAGTTGCTGTGTGGCGGGGGATGCGAATGGGCTCGCATATATCGAAGGCGGAGGCAGTTACGTGCTTTTTCAGACATCCGGCAGCACCGGACAGGCGAAGTGGATCGCGCTCAGGAAGGAGGCGCTGCTGCTCTCGGCGCGGGCGGTGAATACGTGGCTGGATGTGGACGCAGGGTCGGTTTGGGGGCTGGCACTGCCGATAGGGCATGTGGGCGGCTTCGGGGTGGTGGCTCGATCCTATGTGGCGGGCTGCGGCTTTTCTGAGTATGAGGGCAAATGGGATGCGGTGAGGTTCGCTGAATGGATGGAGAGCAAAGCGGTGACGCATGTCTCGCTGGTGCCGACCCAGGTGCATGATCTGCTTGCTGCGGGTCTGAAGGGCGGCCCGTCGCTGCGAGCGGTGGTGGTCGGCGGCGGCAGGTTGGCGAATAAGGTCGGGCAGGTGGCGCGGGATGCGGGCTGGCCTGTGCTGGCGAGCTTCGGGATGACCGAGGCTTGCTCGCAGGTGGCGACGCAGCGGATGGATTCGCTGGACAGGCTGTATGCTGACTGCCCGCTGGAGCTGCTGCCGATCTGGGATCTGGAGCAGACGGAGGAGGGGCTACTGCGCCTGCGGGGAGAGACGCTTTTCGCCGGAACGGTAGAGGGCGGCAAATATCACGTGAGGGAGGGAGAATGGTTCACGACGAGCGACCGCGTGGCGGTTTCCGGGAGAGCCATTGTCCCGCTCGGACGGGCGGATACGATGGTCAAAGTGATGGGGGAGTTGGTCGATGTAGAGGCGGTGGAGAGGCATTTTATGGAAGTCGCTGCAGGGCGTGTTCCGGAGGGAGGGTTCGCGGTTGTGGCGTTGCCGGACGGGCGGAGGGAGCATGAGTTGGTCGGGGTCTTCGAGGGCGAAGAGGTGGCATTTGCGTGGAAGATTACAACCGGCAGGTGCCAGGAGTGGAGCGGATCGAGCGGTGGTGCGTGGTGGCGGTGTTTCCGCGAGCGGAGCTCGGCAAGATTCGGAAGGGGGAGTTGCGGGAAGAAGTGATAGACCGTAGCTGATTATTGGCGGGACGATCCGTAGGGCTATGTCCGGAAGGGGACGGTGTTCTGATGTCTGTAGTTTTTGATGAAGTGATTTTGCGGTGGCGCGGAGGGCTTTGAGGGGGCAAGTTGGCGGTGAGAACATGGAGAACATGGAGAACATCACCTTGCTCAGTATGCACGCGGCCTATGGGTCGGCGCTGGCTCTGCTTGTGTTGGCTGCGGTTTTTCGGCGTGCGTTAGCGGCGGGAAAGATGCAGGGTAGCCCGCCTGCAATTCCGGTGGGGAAGGTGGATGTGTGGCCTTATCAAAACTTGGATCTGGTGGCGTTCGCCGGGATTATCGGGGTCTTCTACCTACTTGCGCTGGGCAACTCCGTGGCTGGAGAGGCAAAGGAGAACCCCGTGGTCACGGCCAATGGGGTGATCTTCTCGATCGGATTCCAGGTATTCATGGCGGGAGTTGCTATCACTGTGGTGTACACTCGGGTGAAGCCGATCCACTGGCTGGGCCTCGCGTGGAAGAAGTGGCCTTGGGTGATACTGATTGCTCCGATGACTGTGGTCTTGATGTGGGCGGTGTTCGCAGGGCTCTATGAGTTCGGCTACATGGATCTGATGGACAGGCTGGGAGTGGACAAGGTGCAGGACACGGTGACGCTTTTCCAGGAGGAGAAAAACGTGGCGGTGCTGGTGCTGATGGCGATCGCAGCGGCGGTGGTAGCTCCGGTTTGTGAGGAAATTGTTTTCCGCGGCTACCTGTATCCGGTGGCGAAGAAATTCTCTGGTCCGTGGGTCGCGGCGCTGGGCACGGCGCTGATTTTCTCCGCTGCGCACGGCAGTCTCGCGGCGCTGCTGCCGCTGTTTGTTTTCGGGCTGGTGCTGGTGGCACTGTATGAGTTCACGGGATCGATCTGGGCATCGATGGCGGTTCACTTTCTGTTCAATAGCGCGACCGTGGGGACGCAGCTTTATGCCCGCTATGGCGACCAGTCACTGACCGTCGGGCAATGAGCAGGCTTTCGGACATCGGCGAAGATGCCTTGGTCGAGCGGTTGGTTCGATTGGTGCCTGTGGGCGATGCGGCGGAGGGGCCGGGCGACGATTGCGCGGTTGTGGATGAAGGTGGTGAGCGGTTGGAATTGCTTAAAACCGACGGGATGGTCGAGGGCGTGCATTTCCTCAAAGGGGCGGACGCCAAGGCGGTGGGCTGGAAGGCGGTGGCGAGGGTGGTCTCTGACTTTGCGGCGATGGGCGGAGTTGCGGAGCGTTTCCTGGTGACCGTGGCGTTGCCGGGGACGATGGAGGTGGCATGGATCGAGGGTTTCTACGAAGGGATGGGTGTCTGCTTGGAAAGATACGGTGCGAAGCTGGCGGGGGGCGAAACCTGTCGGGTGCCGGACGGCTCGGCGGCGGTGATCTCGATCGCGGCGACCGGATCAGTGGGGCGAGGAAAGGTGGTGCTTCGGTCTGGCGGAAAAGTCGGGGACGCTTTGTGGGTCACGGGGCGACTGGGTGGATCACTGGCTGGGAAGCATCTATCGTTTTTCCCGAGGGTGGAAGAGGCCGCTTGGCTGGTGGAGCACTTTCGGCCGACGGCGATGATGGATCTTTCCGACGGGCTTGCGAAGGATCTGCCACGGCTTGCGAAGGCGTCCGGCTGCGGGTTCCGGCTCGATGGTGGGAGCGTTCCTCTAACAGAAGGATGCACGCTGGAGCAGGCGCTATGCGACGGAGAGGATTTCGAACTGCTGTTCGCCGCGCCTGCGGACGGTGCGCCGAAGGAGTGGACGGAGCGTTTTCCTGGGCTGGAGCTAACGAGGATAGCCGAGCTGGTGCCGGCAGGCCAAGGTGAGGTGCTCGAAGGCGGCTGGGATCACTTTGCGTGAGCCGGCTCAGGGAGTTTCCGTCCCGGCCTCGATGTTTCCCTGGATCAGCGCGGTAAAATCATCGATCCATTTCGGTGCTGCATCGTGGCTCATGTTCCTTTTTATGTGATCGACCATGCGGAGAGCGGCTGCTTGTTCGTCACCGTTGCTGAAGAGGTCGACCTCGGATTCCCATTGAAGCTTGGGCAGGGTTTGGGAAATGAATTTTTCATAAGCCGGGCTGCGGGTGCCGGACTTCCTTTTTCCGCCTGGACGACCGCTCCATGCATCGAGCAGTGTGCTCTCCTGCACCATGCGTTTCGCCCATGCGGACTGGAGGGATGCGAGCCGATCTGGGCGTCGGAGCTGGGGAAGGATCACCTGCTCGTAGATTGCAGCGACGGGAACCGGGGATAGCGCCCAGTTCTCGACCGTTACTCCGTTGACGTCATAGGCGCGGGCGAAAACGCTGCTGGTAACGCCCTGCTGGAGCACGGCGCGGTATTCGGAATAGTCCTCCGCATCAGAGACGATGGAGTCGAGCACCTTGCCTGCTTCGACCGCGAGTCTGTCGCGATCCGCATCTTCGGAAGCTGCCTCAAGGGTAAGGACGAGCCAGCGCAGCTGTTGGCGGAGGGCTTCACGGAAACCCTTGTCGGAGAGCTTATCCGTGTTCTTCCGTTTCCACTCGCGGAAATCGACGTTCTTTTTCTGCATTTCCTCGAAGTTCACCATCTCCTCGCACTTGAGGTAGAGATCCATTGCTGCCGCACCACTTGTCATCGCGCCACGGAAGGCGGAGATCGCAGTAAGGAAGCGGGCGTCGATATTGGTGGCGGATTCCTTGCGGATTATCTCCAGCCTCTCGAGGAGCGCCTCGCGATCCGAATGGGTGAGATCCTCGGCGACGACGGGGGAGCCGAAAAGCGCAAGCAGGAGCGCAGGTAGACGCATGGCGGAGAGGATTTTCATTTTCACAGTTCTATTCCCGAGATGACCGTGCGCCAAGTAATAAGCTCAGCGCCGAGGAGAAGCCGTGCGGGGAGGTTTTGAGCGCTTGAGGGTGGCGGTAAGCCCGAAGGCAAGGGTCTGCAGGCGGCTCTCACCGTCCGGTGGAGGAGGGGCTGGATCGAACCTCAAGCGCTGGTGGAGGGAGAGCGCCTCGTCGAGTTCGTCGGGAGGTAGGTAATTTTCCGCGAGACGGCGGAGCCATAATGCGAAGGGAGTACCGGGAGGGCGCGGGCCGAGGATGCGGCGGGCCTGGCGTTCGAGATCGTGGAGAGGTGTGCGCGAACCTGCCGCCACGGATAATGTGCTGTCCCCGCTGATAACGAGTTTCGATCTCCACAGCCTGCGGGCGACGAATAGGAAGACTCCGCCGCCGAGCAGCCACATGATGATTGTCGCGCCGATGCGGTTCGCGGGGCGATTCCGCCAGAGAAAGAAGTCTTCCTTGAACCGCTGGTAGCCGTCGACGAGCCACATGAATTTCGATTCGCCGCTCGTTTCCATGCCGAGCCATCCGGCGGGAGTCGGGTCGAAATCCGTCCACCTTTTCAGCTCTGAGTCCCAGAGGCGAGTCCATGCGTGGCCGTGGAGGCCGCGGATGATGAATTCATTGCGCTCTGCGTCCCGCTCCATCACCGCGTAGCCGACGCAGTAACGTGCCGGGACGCCCGCCTCGCGCAATAGCAGGGTGGCGGCGGTGGCGAAGTATTCGCAATGTCCGCGTTTTTCCTTGGTCAGGAAAACCGTGATCGCGGTCGGTTTTGCAAAGCGTGCCTGCCCGATGGTAAGGTACAGGGTGTAGCTGAACTCGTCCTGGAACCAGCTGCGGATGCGGGCGACTTTCGCGGCCGTGGTCGGCAGCTTGCGGAGTCCTAGCTTCTCCGCGATCTCCTGCATCGTCGCCCGTTCGAGGATATTAATTTCAAGATCTTGCTCCGGCCATGGGGGACTCTCCGGTGCTGCCATATCGCCCCAGCGGACGATGCCGTCGATGATGGATTTCTTGGGGAACACCCGCACTGTGCCGAGGGGGTTGATTTCGACACCGTCGAGGTCGAAGCGCCGGAGGCTGGACGCGCTGCCGGGCAGGGGCAGGGGCGCTTCCGAGCGGGAGGCACCGCGCAGGTGGAAGGCTGGCAAGGGCTTGAGCAGATCCTTGGTGGTCATTTTTTCGCGAAGCAGGTAGTAAGGATCGCTGATCTCCAGCTCGCGTGTGCCGAGGTTTCGGAAGTTGGATCCGTCCTCGTCGATCTCCTCGGAGAGTTCTTCGGGCAGTTCGTTTTTCCAGGTGATGCCCTTGTAGCGGTTGTAGGTGGCGAGACGGAGCAGGCGAGGTGCGTTCGCGCCGTCGACGGTTTTTAGCCGCCACAACATCTCCGGTGATTGCTTGATACGGCCGAGAGATCCGATGCTGGTCTTGCTAGCGGTAGGGTCGGTTCCCGCGTAGCCCGCTGCGGCGTTGCGGTCGTTTGTCCAGTTGTAGAGCTCGCGCATGCCGATTTGTCCGCCGAGGCCGACAAGTCCGGCGAGGATCACTACCGCGACGAGCGCAAAGGGTCTTGATTTCACCCGGGAGAAAATCAGCCAGCCAGCGAGGATGATGAGCCCCGGGAGGAAGGCCGCCTGCTGGGCGTTGATACCGAGGCTGGAGGCGGTGATCGCGACGATGAAGTAGGGGTTTCCGAAGTTGAAATGAATGACCGAATCGCCGAGGCCGAGGCGGCGGTTGCGCTCGCGGTGGAGGTGGCTGAAGAAGGAAAAGCTGTTCAGCGGCATGCGGTCGCTGAGGCCGTAGCTCTGAACGAACTGCAGCGCCAGGAGCAGCATAGGCAGCCAGACGATGAGCTTCGGCAGGGCGGTGTAGCGGTCGCCATCCAGCCAGATCAGCACGCCGGCGATGAGGATGAGCAGCATGCTGATGCGCCATGCGCGGGAGCAGGCGACGCTGTTGAAATTCCAGCGGAAACGGATCCAGTTTGCGCCCTCGATGAGTAGCGCGACGGCCAGACCCATAAGCGGGTGCCCGGACATTGCACCCCAGAACAGGAGTGTTGCCCCGAGCAGGAGTCTTGGCGGCGGATGGACGGTGGTTTCCATGCTTCTATCTATATGGCAGCGGAAAGCCTTGTCGGCAAGCGCAGGAGGTCGCGGTCAATCTCGCCGTTCTCCAACCAATGACCGATGACGCCGGCAGGTGGCGGGCCGTTGCCGACGACGATTGGGACGCAGGGGATGGCGGCCTTGATCAGGTTACTGACGAACTCCGCGCGGCGATCGTCCCAGCCGTTGAGGATGAGCAGGCAGGAAGTCATTTTCTGGCGGTGATGGATGACTGTTCCTGAGAGCATATCGAGTTGCTCTCCGTCCTCCATCCCGACGTCCGCGAGTACCTCCAGCAATTTCTCCATACGTTCCATGCCACGGCCGGCGGTGACGGTATGCGCCTTCCCGGCGATGAACATCAGATCTAACAAGGATTCGCTGCGGTCCAGTCCGACGATGAACGACGCTGCGATGGAAACCATTTCCTCGAAAACGCTCTCGTCCGGAGATCCGGCGAAGGTATCGAGCACCAGGGCGTAGCGCGGGAAAAACGTATCCTCCAGTTCCTTCACCATAGGCTTGCCTGTGTGAGCCCAGCTCTTCCAATGGATCTGCCTCATCGGGTCGCCGGGTCGGTAGTCGCGAAGGCCGACGAATTCCCCGGAGTTGCCGATTGCGTTGCTGGTCTCCACGCCACCGATGCGGAACGCGGCGGATCCGGGCATGATGAGTTGGGGTAGGCGGTAGCGTTTCGGAAGGACCACCAGCCGCGCCGGTTTTGTATCGATGTGCCTGCATCTTTGGAAAAAACCGAGAGGATCGGGGAGCAGGGCGCGGACGTCGCTCATTGGCACCACGCCTCGACGGTTGGGCGTGAGCAGCATCGGGATTTTTCGTATTTCTCCCGCCGCGAGTTCGATGTCTTCCTCTGGCTCCGATGCACTGAAGGAACCCTTGCGAGCCATCAGCCACTGCCAGCGGTAGTAGATCATGGTGCGGTCGAAGGGGTTGCGCTGATCCTCGCCCGGCTCACTGATGCTCGTGAACTCGCGCAGAGAGGGGCGCGAGTCCGGGGCGGTTTGTTCGAGCTTGGCACCGCGCAGGGTGAGATTTCCGATGTTTTGCAAACGGATCGAGTATCGCAGCGGCTCCCCGGCGGTGGCGTGACGCGGTAGTTCGAGTATTGCTGTCAGTTTCGCCCTGCGGAAAATTACCCACGCAAGGCTGAGGGCGACCATGCCGAGCGAGAAGCAGAAGACCTGGAAGATGGAGTTCTTCGGCTGGCCTACGCTCATGAAGCAGCCGAGCGAAACGACAAGCAGAGCACCGGCCCCCGCAGGCCGGATACGTCTGCCGAACCAATGCTGCACCGCCGCACCGCGATGGTAGATGTAGTGTAGGATGCGGAAGCGCAGGTTCATTTCGCTGAAAGGCTAGGCAGGAACCGGTACCTTTGCGACGAGATCGCGTACGACCTGCCGCGCGTCCATGCCGGAGTATTTTGATTCGGGGGCGAGTATGAGGCGGTGTGCAATCACATCTTCGGCGACTGACTGGATCGCTTCCGGGACGACAAACTCGCGCCCCTCGAAGAGGGAGATGGCTTGTGAGATTTTCATCAGCGCCAGGGATGCGCGAGGACTCGCTGCCAGCTGGATCTCCGGGATGCCGCGTGTTGCGGCGACGAGCGACACCGCGTAGTGCCGCAACTCGTCGCTGAAACGGATCTTTCGAGAGGCGGCGGAAATGGACAGTAGCTCCTCGCGGGTCAGCACCGGCTGCATTGATTCTATGGGATGGCTCTCGCGCTGGTCCGCGAGGATCATCGCCTCGTCGTCCGCGCTGACGTAGCCGAGCTTGCACTGCATTGCGAAGCGATCCATCTGTGCTTCGGGCAGCGGGTAGGTCCCGCGAAACTCCACCGGGTTCTGGGTTGCGATCACGAAGAACACACCGTCGAGATCGTAGCGCTTGCCCTCGACGGTTACCTGGCGCTCGCCCATGGCTTCCAGCAGCGCGCTCTGGGTGCGGGGTGAGGCGCGATTGATCTCATCCGCGAGCAGGATATCGGTGAAGACCGGTCCCTGGTGGAAGCTGAATTCGCCGGTGCGGGGATCGAGTACCGAGACACCGAGGATATCGGATGGCAGGAGATCAGGTGTGAACTGCACCCGCTTGAACTCCGCGTTGCCGATGGATTTCGCGATGGCCTTGGCCATCGTCGTTTTTCCTGTCCCCGGGTAATCCTCCAGCAGCACGTGGCCGCCGGAGAACATGCATGCCAGGACCCGGCGCACCGTATGCTCCTGTCCCCGCACCACCGCACACACCGCCTGCTCCAATCTGTTCGCTAGCTTCGTTTCTATCATGCTCTTGCTGTCATCTTCGTTGTTGCCCGCAGGGTTTCAATGTCCATCTTCGGGGAAATGAGTATCATTACACAACGCGGTGACGACGGGGAGACGGATCTGATGTTCGGGAAACGGATTGCGAAGACCTCGCTGCGATTCACGGCGCTCGGCACGATCGACGAGCTGAACGCCGCCCTCGGCCTCGCGCGAGCCTCCGATACGGAGGAAAACAACACAGTGATCCTCGACCGAGTGCAGAATCTCCTTTTCGCCCTGATGGGACAGCTTGCGTGTCTTCCGAAAGATCAGGCGAAATACCTGGAGAAGGGCTATTCATCGGTCACTCCGGTGGATCTGGAATGGCTTACGGAAACCGCTCGAGGCATCGAGGATACAGGGGTGAAGCTCACCCACTGGGCTGTGCCGGGTGCGGAAGGCTCGATGACACGTGCTCATCTCGATGTTGCCCGCACCGTCGCTCGACGTGCTGAGCGCGATGCTCTTTTGCTGCATGAGGACGGCGGCGAAGTCCCGGAAACCGTCCGCCTGTTCCTAAATCGACTTTCCGATCTGCTGTGGATACTCGCCAGGGCGGAGTGATGTCTTCATACCCGTGCGGCAAGTCCTTACGATCTCACCGGAAAAATTCTCTTGTGCGATGATTTGACTTCTTTCGGGAGTTCGAATGATTAGACTTGGCAAGGCTTTTGCTGGAAAGTTGGAAAACCCTATGGACGATGCACTGCAACAACTAATCCGGGACGCCTTCAGGGAGGAAGCGACCGATGTGTTCCTGATTGAAGACGAGTCGCCGCGGATTCGCCTTGAGGGGAGCGTGGTGGAGCTGCACCCGGGGCCGGTTCCGCGCTTCGGCATGGAGGAATTCTGGAAGGAATGCGGGGTCGATCATGAGGCTGAAAAGGAGGCGGATATCTCTTGGCAACTGCCGGAAGGGAAACGACTTCGGGTTAACCTTTACCACACGCTCGGGCGGCTGGCCGCGGTGCTGAGGCCGATCCGCGATGACATCCCGGATCTCACCAAGCTTGCGATGCCCGCCGAGCTCCTGGAGTCCTGGATGCGGCGGGGCAACGGCCTCGTCCTGGTCACGGGACCCACCGGCTCCGGAAAATCGACGACCGTTGCTGCCTGCCTGAACTGGATCAATGTGAACCAGGCGAGGCATATCGTGACGTTGGAGGATCCCATCGAATTCCTTTTCAAGAATGAGGAGTCTTTGTTCTCCCAACGTGAGGTGCGGCTTGATTCCGCGAGTTTTTCCAGCGGCCTGCGGGCAGCGATGCGGCAGAGCCCCGACGTGCTGTTTATTGGTGAGATCCGCGATCAGGAAACCGCGCTGACTGCGCTGCATGCGGCGGAGACCGGGCACCTGGTGATCTCCACCATGCACAGCGGCGGGGTGGTGGAAACGATTGACCGTTTCATTCACCTTCTCGGCAACGAGGTGGAGGGCGGCGTGCATCTCCTCGCGGCACAGCTTGTCGGGGTTATTTCCCAGAATCTTCTGCCGAAGTTTGGTGGCGGGTTGTTCCCGGCGCTGGAGTATTTCCAGAACGAGGCGGGATCGCGCCGCTGGATCATCGAGAAACGCATGGCGGATCTGCAGGACCACATCAATAAATCCGACGGCACGAAGAATTGTTCGTCGCTCGATTATCTAGTTGCCTCGGTGAAACAAAACTATCTTGAGTTGGACGTCGCCCGCGATGCGTGTTCAAGGCCACAAGATCTCGACCGCGCGATGCGCGGCATCAGCTGACGCAACCCCAAAACCCACATGCCACGCGAAATTACCGAATACCTCAGGGAAACCGTACAACGCGGTGGATCCGACCTGCATCTCTGTGCCTGGGCGCCCGCCTGCGCGCGGGTGAACGGCTCGCTCGTCGCCTTTGATGAGGAGACCCTTGATCCGGCGGTGGTGAGGGATTTGATCATCGACACCCTGAGTGAGGCGCAGCGCGCGACGCTGGAGGAGGATCTGGAATTAGACTACGCGCTGCAGGTCGAGGGGGTCGGGAGGTTCCGGGGGAACGTCCACATCGCGCGCGGCAACACGGAGGCGGCTTTCCGTTTTATCACCGAGGTGATCCCGGAGTTGGAAAACCTCGGGCATCACCCCGTCATCCATGATTTCTGCGGGATCCGCAGTGGACTGGTGCTCATCACAGGTATCACCGGTTCGGGGAAATCGACTACGATGGCCTCGATGATCAAGCGCATCTCCGAGCAGCGTAGCGGGATCATCATCACGCTGGAAGACCCCATCGAATATCTTTACCATCACAGTGCCTGCTTAATTAAGCAGCGCGAGGTTGGCAACGACACCCGCAGCTTCCCGAAGGCACTGCGTCAGACCCTGCGGCAGGATCCTGATGTGATCGTGGTTTCCGAACTCCGGGATCTGGAGACGATACGGATTGCGCTCACGGCTGCTGAAACGGGACACCTTGTCCTCGCCACCCTGCACACTTCCGACGCACCGCAGACCATCGACCGGCTGGTGGATATTTTCCCGGCGGACCAGCAGCCGCAGATCATCACCCAGCTCTCCTGTGTATTGGAGGGTATCATCTGCCAACGACTGCTGCCGAGGGCGGATGGTGAAGGTCGCGTGCTCGCCTCCGAAGTGATGCGCCCGAGCTATGCGATCCGCACCTGCATCCGCGAGCACAAGATGGAGCAGGTGGTCGGTCTCATGGAGATTGGCTTTAAGGAAGGCAACCGTACGATTGACCAGAGCATCAAGTCGCTTTACGAGAGTGGTCTGATCACACGTGAGGAGGCGATCTTCAACGCTCGCGAGCGAAAACTTTTCGAAGAGAAGTCGAAGCCACAGAAACCAAAATCGATCTGGACCTAAGCCAACATGGATAATATCAACCTGCGTTACATTCTCACCCGCGCCGGCGGGGTCATCCTCGCCATCGTGGTAGCCCTTTATGTGATGGGTTATGTGAAGAAGAAAAACAAACATTCGGCGTTGGTCTCCGAGCTAAAATCCCTGAGCAGCGATAGCTCGTTCTTCGGGCAGTTCTATGCGGAGGACGCGCAGAAAGCGCTCATCAAGGCAGTTGGCCTGATTGCGGAGGCGAACAAGCTCGGGCTGGCACCGGAAGAGGCGATCAACCGCGGGCTCGGAATTGAGGAGAAATATTTCCTCTTGGACGAGAACAACGAGGCACCTCCGCTCAAGGAAAGCCTGATCCGCAACACCCTGCGGGCGAACTACGAGAATTTCCGCAAGCTTGGATACGATGCGGATTATCATACACTCGAGATGCTGAAGGAAGGCAAGCTCCCACCGGTGCGCACCGGCCCGCAGACGGGCAGCAAGGCTGAGGTGGGCACCATCATCGATCCGCTGCTCTCGCCCGGTCTCGATAAGGTGATGGCGAACCTTGAGATTCGTCCGCCGAGGGAGAAGGGGCGCAAGATGAGCGACGTGGAGACCGCCACCGCGAAACAGCTAGCCCAAGATCTGTCCTCCGCTGGGATCATAGAGGAGTCAGCTAGGAAGCGCATCATTGAAAGTCTGACGCCGAAGCCAGCCGTCTTGGACGGTGTGCCGAAACCATGAGGCCGAGACAGCCTTCTGATCTAGTTCGAGCATTCCATCGGTGCTTTATTACGATGGCTCCCTTTCTCGATTTTCAACCGAACAGTAAGCTGATGGGTTTGCCGTTTTTGCCGCCCATCTTGAATGGGCGCTTGGAGGGGGACATGAGGGTGAGATCGTAGGGAATGCCCATGGCATGGGCGATGGAGGCGTTGAAATCCGAAGCGCCGACCTTGTTCTCGACGACGTTTGAAGCTGTCTCGTCGGTTTTTCCGTAGGCCTGGCCGCCCTTGATGCCGCCGCCGGCCATGAGGCAAGAGAAGGCTTTCGGGTAATGGTTTCGACCTGATCTGTCGGCGACAATTTTCGGAGATCGGCCGAACTCGGTGGCAACGACGACCAGCGTCTCATCGAGCAATCCTTTCGCCGAGAGATCTGTCAACAGGGTGGAGAGAGCTTGATCGAGGATGGGGATTTTTTCCTCCATCTGTTCGAAGTTGTCGTAATGCCAGTCGAAGCCTCCGAACTCCACCTCGACGAAGCGGACACCGCGCTCGACGAGGCGGCGGGCGAGTAGGACACCCTGGCCGAACGGGTCGCTGCCGTATGCGGCGCGGGAATCGGCGGACTCTTTGGAGAGATCGAAGGCTTCCAGATCTTTGCTGTGCATCAGCTTCACGGCGGAATCGTAAACTTCGCCGTAGGCGCGTACGGAGCGCTGGCCCTTGTGGAAGCGGGAGTCGAAATCATGGTCGAGTTGCTCGCGAAGGGAGAGTTGGCGGTCGAAGGATTTGTCATCGGTGTCCTTGCGTTGTTTGACGTTGCGGAGGCCTTTCTGAGGATCCCCTATGGGCAGGGGAGAATATTTGGGTTCGAAGAATCCGCCGCCGGGATGGTTGTTGCCGCCGCCGACGAGGACGAAGGGCGGGATCGTTCCGTTTTCAGCGCCAGCGAGTCTGGAGACCCATGAACCGGAGGAGGGATGGGAGATACTGCCGCGCTGGGTGTAGCCCGTATGCATGAGGTATTTTCCCTGCTCATGGGCACCCTGGGTGGTGTTGAGGGAACGGATCAGAGCAACCTTGTCCATGTGTTTCGCTAGCATGGGAAGGCAGTGGCCGAGCTGGATGCCGTCGACGTTGGTCTTGATCGCTTCGGTGGGGCCGCGGTACTCGGCGGGTGCGTCCGGCTTGGGGTCGAAGGTGTCGAGGTGAGTCATGCCGCCGGACATGTAGAGGTAGATAACATGTTTCGCCTTGCCGCCACCGGCCTTGGCGATGGCAGGGTCTGCTGCGAGTGCGCGCGGGCTGAAAAGCTCTGCTGCGGATCCTGCTATGGTCAGGCCGAAGCAAGTGCGCGCCGTGCGGGTGAGGAAATTACGGCGGGAGAGATCGTTGAGTTGGTTGGGATTCATGGCGGCGGTCGTGAGAACCTATTGGATGAAGATGAAGCGGTTCGAGGTAAGCATGGCGCGGGTGAGGTCGCGGAGAGACGTTTCATCCTTGGCGAGAGGGGCGAAGTTTCTCTGCTCTTCGGTGGTCGGTCGCCGGGAATAGAGGCGGAGAAAAATATACTCCAGGCGATCCTCCGCACCGTCCCGAGAGAATAGCCCGCGTGCGAAGCTGGAGCGTCTCCTGTCACCGACGATATCAGTGGTGGGATCATTGAGTAGCGCGAGCGCCTGCGGGACGGTGGGGATTGTGTCACCGGAGGAAGGTGCGGCACGATCTGACCCACCGAACTCGCGGACGAGGGTGCCGGGGTTGAAGGGGGCGGGCAACTCGGAGGCACGGGCGGTGGCTTTCCCAGCAGGTTTGCCTTTGCCACGTGCTCCCATAGCCATCATCGACATGCTCATCGCGTCGAGAGGGTTGCTCTGTTTCTTGTATGCGTTCCTCTTCTTGCGTGCGTCGACCAAGGCTTCGTAAATTTTCCTACGCTCCGCCGGGGATTTCGCTTTCGCCACCTTTGCCTGGAGAGCGCGCACTTCGACTCTGGCTTCGCGGTATGCCGAATCCGCCTGTGAGGCGGATTCGGCGAGGACGAGGAGGTCGCGGGAATCCGCAGTCACGAGTTTCTCGACGGATTTCGTGTAGTTCTCCCACCTGCCTGCGTTCGCAGCGAGTTGCGAATCATTGATTTCTCCGCGGGTGAGGACGAGCATGGAATCGTAGATCTGCTCTGCGGACATGCGTTGGAGTGCGGGACCCCGGACGAGAAGGGGGGTGCCGGGTTCGGGCTCAGTGGGGTCGCACTCGCGTTGGAAAAGATTTGTGAGGAAAAGGACGCGACAGAACTGGCGGAGGTCGTAGTCCACGGCTTTCATGGTTGTCTCTAGAAATGCGAGCACCTGAGGGTGGGAAGGCTTGCTGTCTTCCGTCCAATCATCGACGGGATCTTGGAGGCCATGGCCGAAGGTTCGCGCCCAGAGGCGGTTTGCGATGACCTTGGTGAAGTAGGGATTGTCCGGGGATGTTACCCATTTCGCGAAGCTGTCGCGGCGATCGGCGGAAGAGACATTCTTGAGCTTTTCACCGAACAGCGTTTCCGGGTTAATCTCCCCGTTGGGCGTGCCGTCTTTGTATTTGTAGTCCTCCGGGAGGCGAAGGGTTTTGGCCGTATCGTCGATGAGTTCGTTCTTGTTGAAATCTTTGAACAGGGGCTGAAGGGTCTTGCCTACTTTTCTGGCCTCGCCGCGCTTTTTGGTGACCAGGTCGCGCTGGGCTTTCTTGTTTTTTTTCGTCACTTTGCTCTTCGATTTTCGCGGTGGGGTGGGGCGGGTGTCATTGATTACCCTTCGCACGGTTTTCCGCGCCTCAGCGCTGCGGTATTCGAAGCCGCCGCCGAAAGCCGCCATCTGGTAATATTCCATTTGGGACCAGTCATCGAAGGGGTGGTCGTGACACTGGGCGCAGCCGATCTGGCGACCAAGGAAGACCTGCATGGAGTTGCTGAAATTATCCAGCTGCATGTTGCGATCCCTGAGGTAGTAGCCGACGGCGGGGTTGTCGGAGGTGTGGCCGGTGGAGGCGAGCATCTCGCGAACGAGCACGTCCCATGGTTTGTCGTCGGCGAGGGATTGGCGCAGCCAAACATGCCAGCCGAGGCCGAACTGCTCCTGCTTTGTCTTCACGCGGAGGAGGTCGCCCGCCCAGTTAAAAAGATGGCTGTCGAAACCGGGCGAGCCGGTGAGGCTATCGACGAGATCTGCGTGCTTGTTAGAGGAGGGATTATCGAGGAAATCGCGGGCTTCCTTTTCGGTGGGGATGCGTCCGATGATGCCGAGATAAGCGCGGCGGAGGAAGGTGCCTGCGTCGATGCGCCCGGTGGGTTTGAGTTTCGCGGTCTTGAGGTCGGCTGTCAGCAGCGAGTCGATGCGGGCCGCTGCATCGCGGGCCTGCTTTTTTGTGAGGGTCTTGGCGGATAAGGCGGTAATGCCGAGGGCAAACAGTGTAAATAAGACGATGAATTTTCGGAAGACTTGCATGTGATCTCTTGAGTAACCCCGATCCTCCGCAAATGTTGCGAGATAGTCATAAATATCGCATGAAAAGCCCCGCGACGATGTCGCAGGGCACAATGGGATGGGGAGAAATGAGAAAGCCCCCGGTCGTCCAGCGCAGTCAAAAGGCTGCGGCTACAGGTCGAAGAAGCGTTTCGCTTTCTCCAGGAAGCCCTGATGGACTGGGGAGTTGTGATCACCGATGGATTCGGAGAAGTCGCGGAGCTTTTGCTGCTGCTCCTTGTTGAGTTTGGTCGGGACCTCCACTTGGACGGTGACGTTGAGGTCGCCTTTCTGGCCTCCGGAAAGGGCGGGCATGCCTTTGTCGCGGACGCGGAAGGTGGTGCCGCCCTGGGTGCTCGTTGGGATCTTGATCGAGGCCTGGCCGTCAAGTGTAGGCACCTTGAGTTCTCCGCCGAGGGCTGCGGTGCTGAAAGGCAGGGGGACATCGCAGAACAGCGTGGTGCCCTCGCGCTCGAAGACGTCGTGCTCCTCGACGTGGAGGAAGGCGTATAGATCGCCCGCCGTGCCGCCGCGGACGCCCGCATCGCCGTTGCCGGTGGAGCGGAGGCGGACGCCGGTATCGACGCCCGGCGGAATGCGGAGCTTTATGCGAGTCTCGCGCTCGACGCGGCCCGCGCCCCTGCAGTCGCCGCATGGATCGGAAACGGTTTCGCCCGCGCCGCGGCATTCCGGGCAGGTGGATTGCTGGATAAAGATTCCTGCCTGTCTGCCGACGACGCCGCGGCCGCCGCAGGTGGAGCATGTGTTTACGCCGCCCGAGCCTTTCGAGCCGGTGGAGTTGCATTTGCCACAGGGAACGTTGCGCTCGATCTCCAGCTCCTTCTCAACCCCTGTCGCCGCCTCTTCGAGAGTGATCTCAAGGTCGTAGCGGAGATCGGAGCCGCGCTGCTTTCCGGATTTTTTCCGTGAGCCGCCACCTCCAAAAAATTCCTCAAAACCGCCACCGAAAGCACCGCCGAAAACTTGGGAGAAAATATCTGACGGATCGTGGAAGCCGCCGCGCCCGCCACCCCCGCCGGAGAAGGCGTCGTGGCCGTAGCGGTCGTAGGCGGCACGCTTGTCGACATCGGACAGCGCCTCGTAGGCCTGGCCGAGTTCCTTGAAGTTCTCCTCGGCGGTGGGGTCTCCGGGGTTCTTGTCGGGGTGAAATTTCACCGCAAGTTTGCGGTAGGATTTCTTGATCTCGGCGGCGTCGGCGCTCTTGGAGACGCCAAGTATTTCGTAGTAGTCGCGGGGCACGGGCTTGAAATTCTAAATTTTAAGGAAGACTGGGCTTATGCCTCGGCTTCCGGGGTTTGGGCGGCGGCAACGATTACGCTGGCGGGGCGAAGGAGGCGGTCGCGAATTTTGAAACCGCGGCGTGTGACGCGGATGATTTCGCCCTCGGGCAGGTCTGAGGCTTCTTGGGAGACCGCGTCGTGCATGTTCGCATCGAACTGGCCCTCGGCCTTGATTTCCTCCACGCCTTGGGCGGTGAGAAACTCGTTGAGTTGTTTGCGCACCATGTCCATGCCGATAAAGATCATTGAGGAGGTGTCCTGGGCGGCGGCCTGCATGCCCATCTCGAAATTATCGATCACGGGCAAAAGGTCTTCCAGGAGGCGTTGATTCGCGTAGCGAATGGCTTCTTCGCGCTCGCGGGCGGTGCGCTTGCGGAGGTTGTCCATCTCTGCGGCGGTGCGGAGGGAGAGTTCCTTCCATTTCGCCGCCTCGGCCTCAAGTTGCTCCCAAGGATCAAGTTCCTTTGGGGCTTCGGCGGTTTCCTGTGCCTCTTCCGTGGCTGCGGTTTCATCCGCTGCCACGGGCGATTCGTCCTGCGGTTTCGGGTCGTCTTGCTGCATCAGGCGTATGTGTATGCAGGAAACGACTTTGGTCAACCCTTCTAAGAAGGTAACCGCGGATGCGGATGCGGAAAATTTTGAGGCTTCCTGCTTTGCCTGAATGTACGCTGAGAGATATTCACTGGGCGTGAGTAGGTATTGAACTACCAAAACGACAAGACATCATGATTAGACCAATTATTCTGCTTGTTTCGAGCTCCTTCGTCGTTCCAGCGCTAGGTTTCGGATCGCTATCGACGGGCAACTCGCGTCACTGGAGATCGCCGCTACGCGGGTTGCTGCTGGGAGATGCAGTGGAGGGTGCCGCCTTCCTGGACGAGGTCGAGGCAGTCGATGGGGACGATCTCGCGATCCGGAAATTGCTCGGCGATGATGCCGATGGCACGACTGTCGTTTTTCGGTTGGCGGAAGGTAGGGACGAGAACGGCATGGTTAAGGATGAGGAAATTGACGTAGGAGGCGGGGAGGACGGGGAGGCGCCAGCCGGGGATTTCGCATGCCTGGGGTAGGTGGACGGGGACGATCTCGTAGGGTTTCGCGGAGGGCGTGAGAAAGTTTTTCAGGCGCGACATGTTCCCGGCGAGAGGCGGGTGGTTGGGTGATGATGTGTCGGGCTCTTCGCAGGCGATGAGGGTGTCGGCGTTGGTGAAGCGGGCGAGGTCGTCGATGTGTCCGTCGGTGTCGTCGCCCTCGATGCCTTTCTCTAGCCAGAGAATTTCTGTGGCTCCGAGGGAGTCGCGGAGTTTTTGTTCGACTTCGTCACGGGAGAGTTGGGGGTTGCGGTTGGGGTTGAGGAGGACGGCCTCGGTGGTGAGGAGTTGGCCGCGGCCGTTGACTTCGATGGCGCCGCCTTCGAGAATCATGCCGCCTTCGAAACGGGGGAGGGAGAGGGAGACGGCGATGCGTTGTGGGATGGTGTTGTCGAGATCCCATGGGCCGAATTTTCCGCCCCATGCGTTGAATTCCCAGTCGGTGAGCGCGAGAGAGCCGGAGCTGTTTTTCACGAAAATGGGTCCATGGTCCCGGCACCAGACGTCGTTGTTCGGGTGATCGAAGAGTTCGAGGTTGGCGGGATTTGTCTTGGCGGTGTTGCAGGCTGCGGCGATGGCAGGGTGGGATGAGCCGGGCGCGTTGATACGGACTGTCTGGTAACGGGAGATCGCTGCGGCGATCTCTGCGAATTTTCTCCGGATGATAGCATCCTTGGCTCCGCCCCAGTGGCGGGGGTCGGCGACGGGCCAGGAAAGCCACGTGGCTGTCTGTGTGGTCCACTCGGCGGGCATGGTGTATCCGGAGGCGGCGGTCGTCATGCCGGAGAGGCTGGGTTTTCGAGACGGCGACTGCAAAGGGAAACTGCTTTTGCCTGGCTGTGCCGTGCGGATAATTCAATTGCTTTCTCCATGGTCGATGAGTGATATTCCTTTTACTAACCATGCGTTACTCCATATCTCCCAAAAATCTTTTCCTAGCTGCGCTTGCGCTGATGGTCCTGTGGACAATCCCCGCCAGAGGGAAGGAGCCAGAGAAGGCAGCAAAGCCCGCCGCGGAGTCGAAGGCGGATGAGGGAAAAGCCGGCGAGAAGCCCGCAGATGCCAAGACCGTGGACAAGCCGGCAACCGATAAGAAGAAGGCTGAGGTGGATCTCGATGACGAGCTGGCGCTAGAAAAGGAGGAAGCGGCGGCGGTTGCAAGGCCGGTGCAGCCGGAGCCGGTGCAGGTGTATGGGTGGAGGGAGAAAATCGTCATCGACGGGGTGAAGAAGCCGATCTACGCGAAGCTGGATACAGGTGCCTACACGAGTTCGATCCATGCGGAGGAAAAGGAGCTTTTCGAACGGGATGGTAAAAAGTGGGTTCGTTTCATCGTGACGGAACCGCGCAAGAAAGGCTCACCGCGGGTGAGGATCGAGGCACCACTGACACGGATCGCGAGGGTTAAGAACCCAGGAGGTAAATCGGAGACGAGGGAGGTCGTGAGGTTGGCGTTCAAGATTGGCGACAGGAAGATGCGCGGCGATTTCACCCTGAATAACCGGTCGAACATGCTCTCAGCCGTTCTGATCGGGCGGACGGCAATCAAGCAGCTCGGCTGGATCGATTCATCGCGGACAAACCTTGCGGATGATAAGGTGATGCGCTGAGCGGACTTTTCTCATTATTTACTATGACGGCACACGGCAAATTACTAACGGCTGTGTTTTCGCTGACGATGGTCGGCGGCGGGCTAGCTGCATACAAATCCCAGAAAATCGGTGTGCCCTTCTTGGAGGGAGAGCAGGTGGACGAATGGCTGGTGGAGGCAAAGGTTTCCTTCCTTGCGATCGGGAAGAAGGTGAAGGCAAGGCTCTCGCTGCCTTCGGATGCGGTTCAGCAGGGGGCGGGGCAGGAAGCGGGATCGTTGGGTTATCATTACGACGTGGAGAATGACCGCGATGAATACACAGCGGTGTGGTCCGCTCAAGAGCGTGACGAAGGTCAGGCACTTTACTATAGGGTGCGCTTCAAGCAGGGACTTGTGAGCGGCGGCGAACCGAAGGCTGCGCTCGAGCAACCGGCCAAGCCGGACGTGCCGAAACTACCGGGCTCGCTCGGGGCGGCGGCACAGGGAATCGTCAGCCAAGCGAAGAAGGTTTCCTCCGATCCCGATTCGCTATTCGTGGCGCTTTTCAAACAGATTAACGACACAAGTTCCTCCCAGGAATTCGTTTTGGTGAAACGCCATTATGAGAAGCAGGCGGTGACCAATCCCGAGATTGCGATGGGGATCGACCTACTGGGTCTTGCGGGAGTGCCTGCGCGGTTGGCCTACGGAGTTTTCCTCAATGAGGAGAATGCCGGGCAAGCACCACTTCCTCTGCTGGAGTATTATGACGGTGCTTTCTGGAAGGTTCGCAATCCGCTGGAACCCTCCAAGCTGCTCGATGGGCGAGAGCTTTTCGTATGGCACCGGGGCGGCGGCCCGTTGCTGGATGTGACAGGCGGCGAGAACTCACGGGTTTCTTTTACCGTGGCGAAAGATCGTATCCCGCTGGCGACCCTAACGGATCTGAGCGATTCCCCATTTCTGATCTCGACCATCCTTGCCCTGCCGGTTTCTGAGCGGGCGGTTTTCCGCTACATCGTGCTGATCCCGCTGGGTGCCTTTGTGGTGGTGATCATGCGCAACATCATAGGTATCCCGACACTGGGAACATTCATGCCTGTCCTGCTGGCGCTGGCGCTGCTTGAGATCAAGCCGGTGCAGGGCATTATCATGTTCTCGATCCTCGTGGGGGCGGGTCTATGGTTCCGCTTCCTGCTTTCCCGGATGAATTTGTTGGTGGTTCCACGCGTGGCCGCCTGTGTGGTAATCGTGACGCTGCTGATGATGCTGATGGGTGTGATGAGCTTCCAACTCGGCTTCAGTGTGGGGATCAAGATTACGCTTTTCCCGATGATCATCATCGCATGGACGCTGGAACGGATGTCGCTGATCTGGGAAGAGGAGGGCAAACGTAGCGCGTTTTCACAGGTTTTCGGCTCGATCATCGTGGCGGTGTGCGCCTACTATTTCATGAGAGTTTCGCAGATCCAGTATTGGGCCTACTATTTTCCGGAGCTCCTGCTGGTGCTGCTTGCGGTCATACTCCTGATCGGTCGATACACCGGCTACCGTTTTTCCGAGCTGATTCGTTTCAAGACTTTCTCCAATGCATGAGAGTGCCGTCATAGAGCCTGAGGAGAAAGCTCCGGTAGCGGAGTCTTCGGAAAAAAAGGTGCAGCACAAATGGTGGCACCGTTGGTTCCGCACACCGGGTGAATTGCGGAAACTTGGAGTCGTCGGCATCAATATGCGTAACGCGCGATTCCTGCTGCCCAACAATCCGCGTAGGCTCTACGATCTGGTGGACAACAAACTGCGCACCAAGGCTCTCGCCGAAGAGCAAGGAATGAAGGTTGCTGAGACCTACGGGGTGATCCGGACGCCGTACGATGCGAACAAAATTGAGAAGATACTCAACGGCAACGAGGCCTTTGTCATCAAGCCGACCCGGGGTTCGGGTGGCAAGGGGGTGATGGTCATCGACAAGCGGGTGGGGAAAAATTTCATCAAACCGAGTGGTGCGGAAGTGACCCTCGGCGATCTAAAGAACTACGTTTCCAATATTCTTGCCGGTCTTTTCAGTCTCGGCGGGCAACGCGATTTCGCATTGATCGAGTACCGCGTGCAGGCCGCGAAGCTGTTTATGGCGCTGAGTTTCCAGGGGGCACCGGATATCCGCGTGGTGATGCTGCACGGTTATCCGGTGTTGGCGATGCTACGCGTAACGACGAAAGAGTCCGACGGACGTTCGAACCTCCACCAGGGCGCGATCGGAATCGGGATCGACATTGCGACGGGCATGTCCGTGCAGGCGATCCACCACGGCAGGCCGGTTTCGGTACATCCGGATCTGGGCATCGGCTTGATCGGGGTGCAGATGCCGGATTGGGAGACGATCCTCCACATGGCGGTGACCTGTCAGGAAATGACCGGACTGGGCTACCTCGGCGTGGATATCATGATCGATGAGACACTGGGTCCCCTGATGATTGAGGTGAACGCCCGACCCGGGCTCGCGATCCAGATGGCGAACGGGATCGGCCTGTTGCGCAGGCTGGAACCCGTCGTCGAGCAGCACCGGAAGAACCCGACCGCCCACCTCACCGCGAAAATTGCGTTTTCCAAGAAGCATTTCCGCGCGAAACTCCCTCCTGCAAGGGATTGAGAGTAGGCAAATTCGCGCTTGTTTGTGAGGCGCGTCGATTCAAGGCTATGCCACATGAGCGGGGCGGCGACGAATTACCAGGTGTGCATAGCGGGGACAGGAAGTTACTTACCGGAAAGGGTGATGACCAACGAGGAGCTCGCCAAGCGGGTCGATACCAGCGATGAGTGGATTTTTTCCCGAACGGGCATCCGTGAGCGCAGGATTGCGGCGGAGGGTGAGTATACCTCCCACATGGCCAGCGCGGCCGGACGTAAAGCCCTTGAGCAGGCGGGTCTTGATGCCGCCGACGTGCAACTGATCATCGTAGCAACGATCACCCCGGATACGTTGACCCCGGCGACAGCCTGCTACGTGCAGCAGCAGCTCGGCGCCTCAAAAGCCGTGGCCTTTGATATTTCCGCCGCGTGCTCCGGTTTCCTCTACGCGATGAAGCTCTGCAGGCGAATGATCGCCGACGGTGCCTTTGAGAACGCCCTGATCATCGGGGCGGAAAAACTCTCCGCCTTCGTCAACTGGGACGACAGGACGACATGCGTGCTTTTCGGCGATGGTGCCGGTGCCGCCGTGTTGCGCCGCGCCGCGCCCGACGAGGGAGAGATACTCGCTACAGAAATGGGAACGGACGGCAGGCTCACGCACCTTCTCAATATTCCCGGCGGGGGATCCGCTTGCCCGATCACGGAGAGTAACGTGGGGACACATCTCGCGACCTTGGCGATGCAGGGCAAGGAAGTATTCAAGCACGCGGTGAATCGTATGAAAGAAGCGGCGGAGACCGTTATCTCCCGCGCCGACCTGCAGCCTGAGGATATCGCCTGTGTGATTCCGCATCAGGCGAATCTGCGTATCATCGATGCCATCGCGGATCGTCTCGCGGTGCCGGAGGGGCGGGTTTTCGTGAATCTCGACAAATACGGCAACACTTCTGCCGCGGCGGTTGCGATCGCCCTGGATGAAGCCAACCGCTCAGGTGCCTTCAAGCGCGGGGATAATATCGTTCTGGTGGTTTTCGGAGCCGGCCTGACTTGGGCTGCAGCCGCAGTGCGGTGGTAGATTTTAGTCTGCGCATGCACCCGGAAATCAGTGGCAATCGGAAAGGTGAATTTTTCTGCATTTTTCTTCGAGAATCGTGTTGACGAGAACAGAAACACGTGGTTGCTTCCCGTCGTCGCAAGACAAGGCGGCCCGACTGAACGTCCCTTTGGGTTTTTGGGTTTTTCCCGGGGATAATCGGTCGGGTCGCTTCTTTTTTTTCGGGGTTGCAGGTCCTGTAATTCCATCTCGGACCTCTCTGGTCTTGCCTGCCATCGCGGGCGGCATCTAACTCGGGCATGGGCATTGTCTGGCGCGACGGGAAATTTATTGAGGAAAGCCAATTTACGGTTTCCCCCCAAGACCGCGGCCTGTGCCATGGCCTGAGCCTTTTCGAGACCCTGCTTGCGGTGAATGGGAAGCCACGGCTTTTGCCTGAACACCTCGTCAGATTGCGCAGCGGCATGGAGCGGCTTGGCGTGAACAGCGTGGAGTTGGACGAGGTGGGGCTGGGCAAGGTGATGACCTCGCTGTTGGAGCGCAATGGCCTGGAAAAAGGGATGGCACGGGTGCGGCTTGCCCTGAGCCTTGGAAAAGGGTCGCTTGACCGGACAGATAGCGGGACGGCGTGGGCATGGATGACCGCTGAACCCGTGGACGGCGCATGCCACAGCGTACGGGTGACTCTGGCGCCGTGGAGGCGCGACAAGGAGAGCGTCCTGCGCGGGATCAAGACAGGCAACTACGCGGAGCACCTGATTGCGCTCGATATGGCGCGGCTGGAGGGATTCGACGAGATGCTTTTCTACAACACCGACGACGAGCTCTGCGAAGCTGCGATGGCGAACGTGTTCCTGATCCGCAAGGGCGCGCTGTTGACACCGAGCCTCGACAGCGGATGCCTTGCCGGGGTTACCCGTAGGCTGCTGATCCGGCTCGCGGCGCAACACGGTATACCCTGCCGGGAGCGCGTGTTGCGCAAAGCCGATGTTTCCAGGGCAAATGCAATGTTCCTCACCTCATCGGTGAAGGGGCCGGTGCGTGTCTCGGCCTTGCAGGGAAAAAACTATCCGGAACACCCGCTCTTCGATGTGCTGCGCTCGCTTTGGGTCGAGGAAATGGCGTAACGCGATCTCTGCAAGGCCGGGATTCTTTTGCATTTTCCTTTTCCCTCAAGCGGAGATACTGCCTACAATATCCCCGTAACCCAACCATAACAAAACTATGCCACGTCCAGTCACACTATTCACCGGCCAGTGGGCCGACCTTCCGATTGAAAAACTCGCACCGCTTGCTGCGGAAATGGGATATGACGGCTTGGAGCTCGCCTGCTGGGGAGACCACTTCGATGTCGATCAGGCAGCTTCCAAGAAATCCTACGTGAAGGAGAAATGGGAACTCCTTTCAGACCACGGTCTGACATGCTACGCGATTTCCAGCCATCTCGTCGGACAGGCGATCTGCGACAACATCGACGAGCGCCACAAGTCGATCCTGTCACCCGCAATTTGGGGTAACGGCGATCCCGAAGGTGTCCGCAAGCGTGCTGCAAGGCAGATGATCAAGACCGGCAAGGCTGCCCGAAAATTTTTCGATGCGAAGCCCGGTCGCAAGAACAAGGACGACTTTCCTGTGGTGGTCAACGGCTTCACCGGTTCCTCGACCTGGCACGGCCTATACGCTTTCCCACCGACCAGCCAGGAATTCTACGACAAGGGATTTGAGGATTTCGCGAAGCGCTTCACGCCCATCCTCGATGCGTTTGACAAGGAGAACGTGAACTTCGCACTTGAGGTGCATCCCACGGAGATCGCGTTCGATATCGCCACCGCGCAGCGCGCTCTCAAGGCGGTGAAGAACCACAAGCGCTTCGGATTCAACTACGACCCATCGCATCTCGGATATCAGGGAGTGGATTACGTAAAATTCATCCGAGAACTCGGCTCCCGTATCTACCATGTCCACATGAAGGACGTATGGTGGGGTCATGGTGACGGCTCGGTCGGCGTGTTTGGCGGATGCACGGATTTCGGTGATTCACGCCGCTTCTGGGACTTCCGCTCACTCGGCCACGGCGATATTGAGTTCGAGGACATCATTGTCGCGCTCAACGACCTCGGTTATGCCGGGCCGCTCTCCGTCGAGTGGGAGGACATCCGCATGGATCGTGTCCATGGCGGAACCGAGGCCGCGGCCTTCGTTCGCAATGTCGATTTCCCAAGCTCGAACCTTGCCTTCGACGCCGCCTTCGACAAGAAGAACCAATAATCCGAAAATCCTCATGTCAGTCAAAGTAGGGGTGATCGGTGCTGGATGGATGGTGAAATACCACGCAGAGGGTTTCCGTAAAGCCGGGGCGGAAATGGTCGCGGTCGCAGATCCCGCGCCGGGAGCTGCGGGAAACGCGGCCAAGGAATGGGATATTCCCAAGGTCTTCGATTCCGTCGACAAGATGCTCGCCGAGGCTCCCGAGCTTGATGCGGTGAGTATCATTGTTCCGAACAAGTTCCATGCATCGCTCGCGCTGCAGTGCCTCCGGGCAGGCAAGCATGTGTTCTGCGAAAAACCTCCGGGTTTGAATGCGGACGAGGTGGCGGAGATGGTCAAGGTCTCCGAGGAGACCGGCAAGAAGTTGATGTTCAACTTTAATAACCGCGCCCGCCCCGAATCCCAGGCGATGAAAAAATACGTCGACGATGGCACGGTGGGCACGATCAATTCCGCGCAGGCGAAATGGATACGCCGCACCGGCATCCCCGGCTTCGGCGGATGGTTCACCACCAAGGCAATGGCCGGCGGTGGAGCCACCATCGACCTGCTGCACATGATCGACCTCTCGCTCTACCTGATGGGGTATCCGGAGCCAGTTCACGTACTGGCGAACACCTTCGACGCTCACATCACCGATCCCGGCTTCAAAGGGCCGTGGGGCATTCCGGATCGCGAAGGCGGCACCACGGATGTCGAGTGCGCGGCGCACGGATTTGTGCGTTTCAAGAGCGGACAAGTGCTCAGCCTCCAGGTTTCCTGGGCGGAGATGGTCAAGCGCGAGGAAGTATCCGTCGTATTCCAAGGCACCAAGGCCGGCGGGAAAGTGGAGCGTTTGTTCGGTCGCGACGGCTTGGATGAAACCGCCATCGATACCTGTGAACTCTACGTTCAAGAAAACGGCAACAGCGTCAACCGCACGATCATCGTCGAGGAATGCGAAGACATGGGACGGATCGACTCCGCCGCCAATTTCATCGATACGATCAACGGCACCGCCCAGCCTTTCAATACACCCGATCAGGCGCACAAGCTGATGCTGATTATCGACGCGCTCTACGAGTCCGCGAAGACGGGCGCGCCGGTCGCCGTCTGATAACACCTTCTTTCCATGTCTGGGAACAAAACTGCGGCGGACGGCATGATGCTCGTTTTCTGCACGTTTCCGGACATGCCGAATGCTCGGGAGATCGGCTCTGGGATCATCTCGGAAGGTTTGGCTGCCTGTGTCAATCTCGTGCCGCAGGTGGAATCCATCTATCTCTGGGAAGGAAAGATTCAGTCGGAGAACGAGGTGTTGGCAGTTTTTAAACTGCGTTCGGATGGCTTCGAGTTACTGGAGAAAATACTCTCCGAAAGACATCCGTATGAGGTGCCGGAGATCGTCGGCGTTACGGCGGATTCGGTGAACGGTGGCTACCTCGATTGGGTTCTTGGCGAGAGTTGAATCAAGGCAATCAATCCAGCGAGACAGTCCCTTATTCAGCCCTGTAAGGGCGGCGTGATAAGTCGGTGCCGGATTCTAGCGTAGTGGTGACTTTCAGTCGCCACCCGTTACGATGCTAGTGCTGCGTAAAATCTTATCTGGCGGATAGAATTTACCGGTAAGGGTGAGAGCTTGATCCTGAGTCGGCCAATTTTAAAACGGAGGCAACGGAGAAGAAACGGAGGTCACGGAGTTGGAAATACAGACATTCTTCTCCGCTTCCTCCGCTTCAAACAAAAGCCCGCAAGCACATCCGCCATCTTAGGCTTTTCAGAACACTAGTGCGAAAAAGGGCATTCAGTTCGTGCGGGGTTGGCGGGAGGGGATCGTGGGAAGCTGGTGGATTATCCGTGGAGCAGTCTTGGGTTTTACGCGAAGGGTAGGGGGGCACCAGACTCGTCGGGCGGCGATGCCGGGGCTATCTCACGGACGGTTCACTGCCGGGAATGGAAAGAAGCGGCACCAAGGGTTTTCATCAATATGGAGAAGGGGTTTCCCAACCTCTTAGCGGAGGATGGTCAATAAGGAGAAGGGTGTTTCCTAAACCCTTTGCAGAGGACGGGGAAAGACATTGTCCAGTGAAAGGGGTTAGGAAACCCCTTCTCCTTATTGGATTACACCTCGATCGCATACGAGGTGATACGATGGGAATCATACGACGGGCTAAACCGGCGCTTTCACTGACCCCAAAAAACGTAGCTTCCGCACGCGTTGGTTTGATCAGTCCCTTGGCGGCTCGGAGTTGGGGAGCAACCCCGCCAGGCACCGCGAGCGTCCCTCTCGGGAACCGCTGTCGACACGTTGTCCGGGAACGTTGAACAGGCGGATCTGAGGGTGACCCGCCGCAGCGATTTTCCCTTTCAAATAAGACAACGAAGCGGCTGTTAGGAAGCTCTTTCTGCAGCCCAAAGTGCCTCATTATTAATTATTTTTCACTCTTTGCATTTTTTTCTTGCTGGCCCAAAGTTTACTCAAAACTATCCCCCCGAAGCGAGTTCTATCCCACACAATAAGTCCATACCCAAAAATAAATCCCTAGCAGGAAACTAAAAAAACCATGAAAAAACGAAACATTACATTATTAACAGCGTTCGCGGCAGCGGCCGCATTTGCGCCGAGCGCGGAGGCCGCGATTTCACTGCCTGATGCGACTCTTGGCGACTATAGGCTCGTGTTTGTGACCAGTGTAGATCCGGACACCGATTCTGTTGCTGCGAATATGGCTGCGTTGAATGCGTGGATGACTAGTGCATAGACAGATCTAAATCGTCGCTCTTTTTCGGTTTTTTGACTTGTACTTTTACAAATTACGGTTTCGTTAGGTGATGCCAAACAAAAAGCATCATATCAAGCTGACCCCGGATGAGCGA